>ERZ1292629.1199-Hain-H43-01um-R1-1199-length-26364-cov-8_pt1 | contig 26364 bp, 29 predicted proteins | sample MGYA00564399_ERZ1292629 | MGnify/ENA primary metagenome ERZ1292629 (study PRJEB36523, sample SAMEA6512636) | groundwater metagenome | collected 2019-01-08 | study: AquaDiva: Metagenomics assemblies of 32 groundwater samples
CCTTGAGGTGGTAGCGGGGGCAACCCTATGGAGGTTCGAATCCTCTCCCGCGCACAAGTAGAAAATGGCAAAACAAATCCAGCACTTTCGACAATTGCAAAACTGGCAAAAGCGGTTGAGGTTTCGATTGATGAACTTTTGAAATAATTATGGACAAAAACTACACAAGAGCAATTAAAGCAATTATAGATTTCAAAAAGGATTTTGATAAAATTGATCCTAAAACGCCAAAAAAATTGGTTGGTGATATTGGTGAGTTTTATGCACTTAGAGAATTAAAAAGGTTGGGTTTTGAACCAGAACGTAAGGGCGGACAAGGTGGGTATGATATTTTTTTAAAAAAGTTAAATAAAAAAATTGAAGTCAGAACTTCATTGTGGAAAAATGAAGGTGTTTATCCCGATAAGACAATTAGATTTTGGGGCTGGAGAGTTGAAAACCAAAATCAGAAAAGGAGTGAGAAATTTGATTATTTGATTGGCGTTGGACTTGACGACAATTTTTCTAAACCGAAATTCTACATCTTTACTTATAAAGAAGCATTTCAGGTTGAAGATACAACAATTGGACGATTCAAAAACATTAAAAAGAAAATTCACCTTTTCGAAACAAAAATTTCTTTCAAAAAAGCGGTTAAGTCAAAACCTAAACTTGTCTCGCCTACTGAAAGAAAAATAAACATGAACCAATTACAATTTTTGAATAAATGGAAAAAAATCAAGTGAAAATAGACGATCTAAAAAGATACATAGAACTTTATGATATGGAAAAATATTTATTCGATGTCATTGGTTCTGAAGCCAGTAAAAGAGGATATTTGACCTTTGAAGGATTTTACAAAATCTGTATGTGGAAATCAGCAAGACAAAAACAGAAATATATTAGCGTTAAAAATAGGAATGAAGTAGAAGCAGTTACAAGGAGTGCATTCGCGGAACAAGACGAAAGAAAAAGAATGGAAAAACTTTGTGGGCTTAGCGGGGTGGGTATACCAACAGCGTCAGCCATTCTTTCTGTTATTTTCCCTGAAAAATATGCCGTGATTGATATAAGGTGTTTAGAAATGTTGAGAGAAAAGTTTGGTTATAAAATTAGCAAACAAACATCTCTCAAATCTTGGGTAGAATATTTGAATATAATGAGAAATCTTGCGAGGGAAAATGCAATAACGCCGAGGAAGTTAGATATGGCATTATTTGCAATGCACAGAGAAAAGTTAATGAACGAAGATTATAGAAACTTATATAGATAAAAATTTATGAGAAAAATAATTACATTTGGATTATTGATAGTTGGAGCAATCCTTCTCTCCGTTGTATTTTCAAATGGTAACTTATTTAAGCCAAATCAAAATAAAAATGTGGCGGTAGTTGGATTGACCGACACTAATCTTAGCGACACTCCATCTTTAGACTTACCTCTTCATTATTTTACAAATAAAAGTATTGCTTGGGGTTCTGTAGATACTTCGCGCAATTCTGACGATAAAAATACTTGGAAATATGCCGTCGTTGATGGGGGTGATGCATATCAATCTTTTCCTACTAAAACAATAACATTAAGCACAAATGATTTTTCTAATGATACTGAGCAAATGCCACCAATACAGTCAATGGAACAGATTTTGAAGCAAGATATAGAGGAAGATACGCTTTGGCAATGGTTATATAAAGAACAAATCGCAGAATACGGCAACATTGCGACTCGTTTTTTGCCAGCAGATTACATCACAAATTTGAGAAAGTTTGATACTGATAAAGACGGAAAAGACGAAGAAATTATTTTTCTATGTGGAGTTGGTGGCAATCATTGTCCGCACCGTATCGTTGTTGTAAAAGACCAAAAAATAATTTTTTCCGTTTCTGCTGGTTTGACTGGTCTAGACCTTTCTAAAACAGAAACTGGAAACGGTTTTTATGTGCATTGGGTTCCGACTGAGGAAAAATGGGATAGGGGACTTTGTTGCCCTCTGGGTTATATAAAAACAAGATTTGTCTATAAGAAAGGAAAATTTTTACCAGCTTATGAGCAAGAGGTGTTGTATTTTGAGATAAAGAATACAGATTGATTAAATAGCCCGCTCCAAAAAAGTTCGAGCAAATATTAGAATTAGAGCATGCGAATTTAGCATAAAAATAACCGATCAAAAAGCGGGCTATTTTTACTTTGCCAAATTCAGCGCCCCGCCATCGGCGGGGAGAGTATTTATTAATTCTTTGGTATAGCGACGTGAGGCTACCTTATTCCATACAACTGATTCAATTTACTCAGCGTCATCGGCCCCACCATCCCCTCGGCCGGAACAATGCCGTATTTATCTTGAAAATCAATAACTGATTTTTCGGTACATGCACCAAAGGTGCCGCTTATCGGGCAATCATTCTTCGAAAAACCAAGCGGGGGATATAAATTTTCACTTACGAGCGCTCTCTGGAGGGCAAGAACGTCTAATCCCTCATCTTTCCTCGTAAGCGTTCTTTCAAAGCGAAAAGGCAAAATCGTAGTTTGGTTTGCGTTCGCATCATCCCGCCCCTCAAGGAAATTTTTCAAACCGTTGTAGGTCAAATAAGCCAATTCCTTCAACATCGTTGGTCTTAAAGAAGGATTAATAAACTGGTTTTCGTAAATATATCCGTATTCAATAAGCAGGGAAGCGGGATCAAGGGAATTGTTCGCCCCCACCGAGATTAACTCCTGATCTTGCACCACGCCTCCTCCTTCCTTAGGAAGATCGCTTGTCGGCAAAAGCATCGATAGGCTTTTTGAAACATATTTGGCAATTGTCTGGCTCGCCTTCGAATTCGAGTACTGGTCCTCCGGAACGTAAATTGCGTATCCCGAATACCTGCCGGGCTGGCCGTTCCTCCTTCCGCCGTAGTCGTTAAAATAAATACTGACTGCCACATCAATCTTATTTTTATTCGCCCAATAATTTATTCCGCTTAGTTTGATGCTTGTTTCGTTGCTGGCGTAGTTATGAGAAACTCCGTCCGCCAATTTCACCGCTCCGGCCTTGACCATACTATCCATAAGTAGAAAATTTTCTGCCCAGAATTTCTCTATGTTTTTTCGCTCGCTTGAAAAGAAATTAACAAATTCAGGCAAGTATCCGTTCTCGTTTCGGGTTATAAAAACTTCGAATTTATTATCACTCTTCATTAAATTATAAAGGTCTGTCGCCAGCTCAAGATTCAAATCCGCTTCTTCGGTTCCATCAAATTCCGTTCCCTGTACCTCGCTATCGTGTCCAGGCGCAATAAGAACTCGAACCCCCTCGCCGCTATTTTTCGCTACGAGGTATTTGTCTATGATCTGTTTATCCGTAATTGAATCGACGAAAAAGATGCTCCCTAAAAACTTCTGCGCCTCACCTAAAGGATTCAATCCGTACGGCTTGCCGAAAATTATCACGGCTAAAAAAAATAGCGCCAACCCCAAAAGTCCTAGCCCCCAAATCTTTTTTTTCATTAAATTAATTATACCCGAAAAAATAAAAACTCCTCACGACCAAAAATCACTCGATTACTAATGTTCCCTTTTCCAATTTCGAGTCTTTAATATAGAATTTATAATATGTCTTGGACTAATCAAGAACTCCAATCCCATCTCCGCGCCGCTAAAATCCTTGACCAAATTAAAAACCAAAGTTTTGAGTTTATCCGAAAAAATCCAGCTACCACCGAATACGCGGTTCAAAAATTTATTCGACACCTTTTCAAGGAGAACAATTTACGCTTAGCTGAACATTCTCCGATTGTAGCTTTCGGCAAAAACACTTCCTTTATCCATTATTTTTTGAGCAAAAAAACTTCTCAAAAACTACTTGCCCGCCGTAGCTTTAGCAAAGGCGGGAAACCTAACTCTCCTATTTTAATCGATCTCTGGAGCCGGTTTAACAAACACGAAACGCCTTTTGCCGATATCACGTGGATGGGCTTTTATGGGCGAAAGATACCCAATGAATTTCAAAAAATTTACGACCTAGTCATTAAATCTCGCGATGCCTGCTTGGAATATCTAAAAACCGAACTCAAAAAAGGGAAGATCCCTACGGGAGCCAAATTAGACGATGTCGCGAGAAACGTTATCAAAAAAGCCGGCTACGAAAGGAATTTCACTCATTCCACCGGCCACTCGCTTGGATTTGTTTCGCCTCACGGCAAAGGAGAAGGTTTAAGTTTTAGAAATTCCACGCCTCTGGAAATAAACCTTGGCTACACTATCGAACCCGGGATTTATTTGAAAAACAAATTTGGCGCTCGAAGCGAAATTAATTTTTATATTAATTCCAAATTTGAGGTGGTTGTAACCTCGAAAATCCAAAATAAACTAGTTCTTATAAAACCCTAAAATGTCCAAGTCATACATTATCGGCATAGACGAAGTTGGCCGTGGTTCGCTTGCCGGGCCAGTCGCCGTCGCGGCGGCTCTTATTCCAAGTGGATTAAAAATCGGAAATAAGGAATTAAAAGTTTTGAGAGATTCAAAAAAATTATCACCTAGCCAGCGAGAAAAATGGTTTAAGTATTTTTCCGCCGGACCTGCCCGCTTCGCGTTGCGAAGCAAGTCGGGCGGGGGCGGATCCTCCTCTGGAGGAAAAAATCATCCCCAAATTTCATACACTGTTTCAAAAGTTTACCCTAGAAAAATAGAAAAAATAAATATCTCCCGCGCCGCCAATCTCGCCGCCCTCCGCGCCTTTCTTAGATTATCTAAAACCTACAACCTAAAACCTAGCACCTATTCAATCTTCCTCGACGGGGGATTATATTTAGGCAATGGGAAAAATCGAATTTCCGGAAAAGGAAACCCTTCAAATAACTCAGGGCGAATCACTGTCAAAACAGTGATTCGGGGTGACGAAAAAATACCAGTCATAAAAATTGCCTCTATTATCGCCAAAGTTTCAAGAGACGCCCAAATGCGCCGCTTAGCAAAAAAATATCCTTCCTATGGTTTCGAAATCCACAAGGGTTACGGAACAAAAATGCATCTCGCCGCTATCAAAAAATTCGGCCCAAGTAAAATTCACCGTTTGACCTTTATCCATAAATACCCTAAGATGAATTAGGTTATAGTTTTTAGTTTTTTGGTTTTAGAGGTTGGGAGTCTACCACCTGTAACCTAAAACCTATAACCTATCTAAAATGGGTGGCGTACCAGTAAAACATCATACCAAAGGCAAGGTCGGCCGGAGACGATCACACCTGGCGCTTAAAAAAGGCCAGCTTTTGGTTTGTAAGCATTGTAGCGGGCCCAAATTAGCTCATCGGGCTTGCCATGAGTGCGGGCGGAAATAGGTTCTAGTTTTTAGGTGTTAGGTTTTAGAAGTTAGTTGGAATAATTCGATAACTACTTAGCTCTAAAACCTAAAACCTGTTACCCAGCACCTTTCAAAAATGGCTACTCGACATCTTATTCGCACCGTCATACTCCAATCGCTTTACGAATGGGACTTCTATTCCCAGAAAGCTGATTTAACATCTATCCTAGAAAGGAATCTAAACGAATTCGCCCCAGGTATTGATGAGCCGGAATTTGGCTGGAAAATTCTCAAGAAACTTGTAGATCACCTTAAGGAAATTGACCAAATCATTACCAAGGCCGCCCCTGAGTGGCCTCTTGATAAAATTGCCATCATTAACCGTAATATTCTAAGAATCGGCCTCTCCGAACTTCTCTACGCCGACCGCGAAGAAGTGCCACCCAAAGTAGCCATCAACGAAGCCATTGAAATGGCCAAAAATTTTGGCGGTCCCAATTCTGTTAAATTTATAAACGGCGTCTTAGGCACTATTTACCGCGAAATAGACGGGAAAGCCGAGGCAGACAAACCACCCAAACAACCCAAAAAATAATAAAAGATGATCAAGTTCGAAAAATTGGAAAATATTATCGGGGTTAAGTTTAAAAATCAGGACCTCTTTAAAGAATCACTCACTCATCGTTCTTATATTAACGAGAAACCAAACTGGCCCTTTCCACACAACGAACGCCTCGAGTATCTCGGAGACGCCGTTTTAGAGCTTATCGTGAGTGATCTTCTCTTCAACAATTTCCCAAATTTTCCAGAAGGTCAGATGACCGTCTTAAGGGCCTCTTTAGTTAATTACCAAATGTTAGCTAAAATTGCTTCCGACATAAAACTTGATGAATTCGTGCTCATGTCACGAGGAGAATCAAAAGACACCGGCAAAGCGAGGGAAGTTATCCTTGCGAACACTATCGAAGCTTTAATCGGCGCTATCTACCTCGACCAGGGAATTGAAGTCACTAATTCTTTCGTCAAAAAATTTATTTTCAGCCGGCTGGACGAAGTTTTAAAAAATAAAACCTACAAAGACTCAAAAAGCACGCTTCAGGAAATTATTCAAGAAAGACTCAAAATTACTCCTACTTATCGGGTTTTAAACGAGGAAGGTCCGGCTCACCAGAAAACTTTCCGCATTGGTGTTTACTTTAACGACAATCTAGTATCCGAAGGAGATGGAAGCTCGAAACAAGAAGGGGAAATAGCAGCCGCCAAAGAAGCTCTTAAAAAATTTGATAAAAAAGGAGGTAAGAAATAAAAAGGAAGTTTCCCGAATCTATGCCCCATTTCTTAAAAAGCTTAGAACTAAACGGTTTTAAATCATTTGCCCAAAAAACCGTTTTACATTTTCCAGATGGGATTACTGCCATTGTTGGCCCCAATGGTTCCGGTAAATCGAATATTGTTGACGCTTTTCGTTGGATTTTAGGAGAAAGAGAAGCGAAAAATCTCAGAGGCGCCAAAGTGGAAGATCTTATCTTCGCCGGCACGCCTGAAAAATCTCGCCAAGGCTTAGCGCAAGCCAGTCTTAATTTTGAAAACAAAGGAGGTTTCTTCCCGGTTGATATGAGTGAAATCTCCGTGATGCGCCAGGTCAGCCGCGACGGCCAAAGCCAGTATTTTATGAACCAGTCTGAAGTTCGCCTGAAAGACCTAATCGATTTCTTCGCTAAAGTTCGCCTAGGCACTAAGGGTTTAACCATTGTCACCCAAGGTAATAGCGATCTTTTTATCCGCGCCACCCCAGCCGAACGGCGGGAAATGCTCGAGGAAATGCTGGGGTTAAGAGAATTTCAAATCAAAAAAAACCGAGCCGAAAATCAGCTTAAAAATACCCAAACTAATCTTGAGAAAGTCAAAGCCCTTATTGATGAAATCCTTCCCCACTTAAAGTCCCTTCGTCGCCAGACTGTTCGCTGGCAAAAAAGAGGAGCTTTGGAAGAAGAATTGGCTAATTGTGAAAACCTACTCTTCGGATCGGAGTGGAAGTGGATCGAGAAAGAAATTGCCAAAGTCCAAAAAGAAATCAATAACCACAAAGGAGAACTTGCTTTGCTTGAAACCGAAAAAAGTAAAGCCGAGAAACATCAGCAAGAAGTTGAAACCAAAGAACCCAAAGAACGCGAAGAACTCGAAAAAATAAAAAGTCAGACCAACCAGCTTCTCGAAAAACAAATCCTGCTCGAGAAGGACTTCGGCCGTCTTGAGGTCCAGCTCGAAATCAACAATCACGAGATCCCTTCCTCTCTTCCCTCGGCTGAGAAACTGCTTAATCTTTTGCAAAGAATTAAGAGCAATCTTGAATCAAATATAGAAAAAAATCTCGACGATCTAAAAAACATTATTCGCAATCTTTTAAGAGAAATTGAAAATGAAATTAACCTAAGCGGTCCCCAAAAAAACTCCAGCCTCGCCCAGAACCTTAAAGATAAGTTCCAGAAAATCGAAGCCGACTTAACTTCAATCAAAAAAGAAATTTCGACTCTGCGGGAAAAAGAAAAAATATTGGGAAAAAGCCAGGGCGAATTTTATGCCGCCTTTAAAGAAGCCGTTACGCTAGTAGAACGGGCCAAGGGAAAAATCGAAGAATGGGGAGAGAGAAATCAGAAAATCATTTTTGAGCGCGAACGGCTCGAATTAAGAAAGGATGAATTAAAAAGACAAATAGTTCAAGCCGGCCGAAAGCCGGAAGAGTTTCAAGAAAAACCCGAACTCAAAGAAGTAGTTAATTTAGAAAAAGGATTAGATAGTTCGGAGCTTAGAGAATTAGACCATAGAATCCTGAAAATCAGGGGAGACTTAGCGTCAATCGGGGAAATCGATGAAGCCGTTATGAAGGAAGCCAAAGAAACGGAAGACCGTTATGAATTTTTAGGCAAGGAGCTCGAAGATACAGAAAAAGCCAAAAATGATTTAAGGCAATTAATCAAAGATCTAAGCGACAAAATCAAGACTGAATTCAACGAGGCCCTTCATCATATCAATAGAGAATTTAGTGAATTTTTCAAATCGATGTTTGGCGGCGGCCACGCCAAGCTTGTTTTTGAAAAGAAAGAAAAGAAAATTGTCGCCGATACCACTACTGATTCTGTCCCGCAAACTGAAGGAGGCGCTTATCCTGAAGAGGAGAAAGCCGAAGAGGGAATAGAAATTAATCTTAGTCTACCCCAGAAGCGCCTGACTTCGCTCGAGGTCTTATCTGGAGGAGAAAGAAGTTTGGTGGGTATTGCCGCTCTTTTTGCTATGATCTCCGTAAGCCCTCCGCCTTTTCTCGTTTTAGATGAAATTGACGCCGCGTTAGATGAAAGAAACACTCGTCGGTTTGCCGAAATGCTCAAAACCTTCTCAAAGAAAACTCAATTTATTATTATTACTCATAACCGCTCTTCAATGGAAGCTGCCAATGTGCTCTATGGAGTTACTTTGGATAGCGACGGCACCTCTAAAATTCTTTCCCTTAAGCTGGAACCAGCTTCTTAACGCAAACTTTCGGCAATCGTGGTAAAATAAAAAGGTGATTGATTTTCACCTTTTTCAAAACAAAGAAAAATATTTAATCCTTGAAGTTGGAGAGAAAAGCACTTCCGGTTTTCTTCTGAGATTAGACCCGGACAAGGAAATAATTCTTGAAAAAACTTGGAGCAACTTTTTTTGGACGAAAATTTCTCGTCGCTTTCGCCGCCATCTTGAAAAGTGGAAAGTGATTGTAGTCGCCAATCCCAGTCTTGCCACCACCATCGTTCTTCCTATCAAACTTGAGCGGGAAGATAATTTCGCCAAATCTCCTCTTTCTAGCATTGAACTTGAAAATTTACTCGCTCAAGCTACCGCAAAAGTGTTTACTCAGGTGAGAGGAGAAGCTAGTCGTGAATTAGGCATCGAAGAGCTCGATACTATTTTAATCGACAATCGTGTCAGTAATTTTAAAATCGACGGTCACCACGTCATGAACCCGGTTGATTTTAGAGCCAAAAAAATCGACGCGGTTTTAGAGCTGACTTTAACTACCCGTACAATCTTTGATGATTGGAAAACCAATTTCAGCATCGGCGAAACCAAAAACTTTTTCTTCACCGAAGCGGCTCGGGCCGAACTTTTTCTATTGAAAAAATTAAAACCTCTACCCATCAATCTTCTTATTTTTAACAGCCGTCAAAATTCCCAATTTTCTAAACTCGAAAAAGCGGCCGTTGGCGAGTTAATCCATCGCGGTAAAATAAAGTGGGCGACCAACTCGATTATAAATGCGATTGAGCAGGATTTATCCGTTAGCCCAGCTGTGGCTCAGAAACTTTACTCCCTCTATTCTCAAAAAAAGCTTTCTCCCCGCATCACCCGTCATTTCAACTTGATTCTAAAGCCCGCTATTGTTCCATTTTTAAAACATCTCGAGGAACTGAAAGTTCGGGGAGCGGTTTATCTTGATACATCTCTGCCCTTGCCGCCATTCCTTTCCCATAAACAAGGCCACGCTACCCTGGAGAACCTGCCTTTTGATGATTTAATCAATAAACTTGGGTTCAAAATCGATTCCTCAAAATATCCTTGGCCGGAGAATCAAATTTTCAAGCACCTCGCGCCTTTCCTTGAGTTCTATTATAATAATGAGGACCTAGCCATTAATCACTGGCTCCGTCGGCGCCTTCATTGGCTTGGGTCAGTTCGTTAATACTTAAATTAAACTTAACTAAGATGAAAAAAATTTTTGTCAGCAAAAACGACGGCGTTGCCGAAGTTGTCGATAAAATAATTTCCGAGTCCGATAGCGAAATTACTCTCGTTGTTCCGCGGAATACCCTCCTTGATGAATCTATTAGTAATTTTCACCTTATTAAAAGAGAAGCTGATAGCGCCGGTAAAAGAATCAGCGTTGAGTCAGTAGATGAAAAAATTTTAACCTATGCCAAGGCCAGTCAACTCGACGCGGTCCACCCTATTTTAAAAAAGAGGAAGTCCGTTTCTCTTTCCGATATTATTCCTAAAAATGAAGATAAAGAAGAGGAAGAAGAATTAAAAAAAGAAGAAGCCAGAATTTCCTCCTCTCCATTTTTTAGTAAAGGCAGTAAAAACAAAAAAGCAGAGGAAGTAGAGGTAGAAGATCATTTTTTTAAATCCAGAGAAGAGGAGCTACCCGCTAAAACTCCTAGCCATAGAAGAAAATTTCAAAGTTCCAAGAAACTTTTATGGATATTTTCAATTTTAGTAATTATTGTTGCCGGAGTTTTTGTTTTAAATAGTTTTAAGAAGGCCGAAGTTGTTATTAATTTCAATGCGATTCCATTTAATTTCCAAGGCCGTCTTTTAGCGAGTGCTCGTATTGTCAAAAACAGTTCCACTTCTTCAGATTTTCCAGCCGAAGTTTTTACCGAACCGAAAAATTTAACCCAGCTTTTTCCGGCTTCCAGTCGGAAAAATGTTAGTGACAAAGCCACCGGGAAAATCGTCGTTTATAATGCGTTCAGTTCCCAGCCCCAAGGCCTTGTAGCCACCACCCGCTTCGTAACTCCGGACGGTAAAATCTTCCGATTGGATAGCAGTATTACTGTGCCGGGCGCGGAAATTAAAGACGGCAAAATTATCCCCGCTTCAATCGAAGCCGCCATAACTGCCGATAAAGCCGGTTCCACGTATAATCTTGGTCCGATTGAAAAACTCACTATTCCCGGATTTAAAGGTTCGGCTAAGTATGAAAAGTTTTATGGGTCCTTGGTAAAAACCAGTGGCGGATTCATTGGCGAGAGAGCTTTCCCGACCGATAAAGATATCACCTCCGCTAAAATAAAACTCACAGAGACCTTGAGTTCATCTTTAAATAGTGATTTAGCTCTCGGAAATCCTAAGGGTTTTAAAATAATCGACGGCGCTTCCGAAATTAAAATTGTTCGTATTTCAGTTAATAAAGCGACTGATAGTAGTGGAAACTTCAGTGTTTTCGGAGAGGCCGAACGCAAGGCGATTGGTTTCAAAGAAGAAGACTTAAGGGGTTTATTACTTTCGCAGGCCCAAAACGATAATCCCGGCACTATATTTAAGAGCATTAACCTTGCCTATAAAGACTCCAAACCCGACTTCGCTAAAGGAGAACTAGGTTTTACTGTTGTCGTCGATGGCATTTTGACGCAGGATTTTAATGTTGACGATTTTAAAGCCAAAATTCTTAGTAGGTCTATTGAAGAAACCCGTTCGTTTATTAAAGAATTGAAAGGCCTCAAAGACGCCAAGGTTTCATTGTGGCCGACCTGGTTAGGAGAACTCCCTAGTAACCCCGAAAAAATCAAAATTACAATTGACTAAGCTTTTTTACTTAGATTTGACAAGGGATAGCCAGTTAGCTTATAATTCCCAAACCGCTTTTTATAGTCTTTAATGGCTCCTTATTCAGCTTCTGATCAGAACCGCAAAACTGGCTTGGTTCAAGAATCCTTGCCCGGGCTAGCTTTTAAGGTCATTCTCGACGATAAACAAGAAGTCTTGGCTTATTTGGCTGGCAGGTTAAAAATTCATCACATTCGAATCCTGCCTGGCGATAAAGTCATAGTCGAAATGGGACCTGACGGTCGCCGGGGCCGAATCGTCAGACGGCTTTAAAGCGGAATACACAATAGAAATCCGATCTTAAATACTTTTTATGAAAGTCCGTTCTTCGGTTAAAAAAATTTGCAAGGATTGCCGGGTTGTTAAGCGCCAAAGACGAATTTTTATTATCTGTAAAAATCCCAAACATAAACAACGACAAGGATAAATTATGAGAATTTTCGGAGTTAACATCCCAGACAGCAAAAGAATAGAAATTTCCCTCACTTATCTTTATGGCATCGGCGTTCCTTCGAGTCGTAAGATTCTGGCTAAAGCCGAAATTGATTTAAATAAAAGAGCCAAAAGTCTCACGTCTGAAGAGATTAACCGAATTCAGCACGTTATCGAGAAAGATCATTCTGTCGAAGGGGAATTAAGGCAAATTATAAGAAAAAATATTCAGCGCCTAAAAGACCTTCAGACCTACCGCGGTCTTAGGCACTTAAGGAGATTGCCGGTTCGAGGGCAGAGAACAAAAACTAATTCTAGGACCGTTAGGGGAAATGTTCGAAAGACCGCCGGTAGCGGTAAAAGAAAAGTGGATCTTAAATAACCATGGGAAAGAAAAAAGTTATTGCACAATCAAATGAGGTAATCCTAAAAGAGAAGGAGGGCGTCGATTCTGCTGTCGCGAAGGCTCACTCAACCAAAAAATCCAAAAGGATTGAAAGGGGGAGGGTTTATATTAAGAATTCATTCAATAACACTATGGTTAGCGTTACCGACGCTTCAGGCAATCTTATCACTTGGGTTTCAGCCGGTTCTTTGGGTTTTTCCGGCCCCAAAAAAGCCACTCCTTTTGCTTCTTCCAAAATTATCGCCGCCTTAACCGAAAAACTTAAAGCGACCGGACCGACCGATATAGACATTATAGTTAAAGGCGCCGGTGGCGGCCGTGATTCGGCAATCCGCTCCTTGGTTAACCAAGGCTTCAATATTCTTTCAATTAAAGATATTACCCCCGTTCCTCATAACGGTCCCAAACCCCCCAAACCAAGACGAGTATAAAGGGCTTTATTCAAAAATTAGAACGGAGTGAAGAATTTTTGAAAACAAAACCTTTACCCCTCACCACTTTTTATGATAATGTCAGCTAAAATAAAATGTCTAAAATCAATCAAAACAACCAAGAGTCGAATCCGCGCCTTTTTAAAAAGTGGTGCGGGGTGCTCAATTTTATTAGTTGCTCAAACGGCGCTAATAAATTAGCTGGTTTTCGCAAATAAAATTGGCATGATTGGCCCAAAAGAAAAAAAAGAAAGAGCTCTTGGCGAACGCCTTCATCTAAAAGGCGAACGTTGCAATAGTCCTAAATGCGCCGCCGTAAGAAAACCTTATAAGCCGGGTGTTCATGGTCCCAAAAAGAGAATGAAGACCATTTCGGAATTTGGCCGGCAAATCATGGAAAAACAGAAATTCAAACTAACTTATGGTTTAGATGAGAAGGGACTAAGGCGGCTTTTTAATTTAGCCGAAAAAAACGTTGGCTCCACCTCTACTCGGCTTCTGGAGCTTCTTGAACTTCGGCTCGACAATGCAATCTATAGAGCCGGTCTCTCTCCTTCCCGACTAACCGCGCATCAATTCGTTGTCCATGGACATATTTTAGTTAATAAAAAGCGGGTTAAGTCTCCTGCCTTCCAAGTGAAAAATAATGATATCATTTCCTTCAGGGAGGAATCTAAAAGACTCAAATTTTTTGCCAGCGCAAAGGAGGCTATCCAGAAATTCGAAGCGCCATCCTGGCTTTTGATTGACAAAGAAAAGCTTGAAGCTCGTGTCGTCGGTCTTCCGCCGGTCGATTCTATTCCATTCGAAATAAACATTTTGGTCGAATCTTTTTCAAAATAAAACAAAAAAAATAAACAAAACATGTATTGGGGTTATTTAAGTAAAACTGTTTCCATCAAAACCGTGTCTGAAGAATTGAAGCGAGGTATTTTTGAAGTCGAGGGGCTTTTTGCCGGCTACGGTCTTACTGTCGGCAATGCCATAAGAAGAGTGCTTCTTTCGTCGTTGCCCGGCGCTGCCATTACTCAAGTTAAAATAAAAAATGTCTCCCATGAGTTCTCGACCCTCCCCGGCATCAAAGAGGATATTGTCGAGCTTTCCTTGAATTTCAAAAAACTTAGATTTAGGATGACCGTCGATGAGCCTCAGTTCTTAACCCTAAAAGCTAAAGGAGAAAAAATAGTAACGGCTGCTGATATTAAAACTAATTCTAATGTCGAATTATTAAACCCAGAAGAACTCCTTGCTAATCTCACCGACAAAAACGCCGAGCTTGACGTGGAAATTCGAGTCGAAAGGGGAATAGGTTATTCTTCGGTTGAGTCGCGCAAGGAGGAGGAAAAATTAGCCATTGGAACTATCGCGATCGACGCCTTCTTCTCTCCAATCACCAATGTTAGCTACTCGGTTGATAATATGCGCGTTGGTGATAGAACCGACTATAATCGCCTCAGGATAGAAATAGAAACTGATGGCATTATAAGTCCCTCGGCCGCCCTTCATAAAGCTTCTAAAATATTAAACGACCACTTCCAATCTATTTCCGAGGTCAAAGTCAACGAGTTCGATGTTGTCCGATCAGAAGAAAAAAAAGAAGGAAAAGAGGCCAAACCCAAGAAAAAAGCCAGTAAAAAATCAAAAGAATAAATATAAATCGTCACCAAGCGAACGCCTCAATTTTACATTTTTCCGCCAGACCTGCCCGCTTCGCATTGCGAAGCAAGGCGGGCGGGGGCGGATCCGCCTTCGGCGGAGATACTCAATTTTAACCACCCATTATGCGTCACTTAAAAAAAGGAAAAAAATTTGGTCGTCTAATTGGCGATCGTCGCTCATTTTTGAGCAACCTGTCGAATAATCTAATTCGTCGAGGCAAGATTGAAACCACTGAAGCCAGAGCTAAAGCCATAAAACCAGCCGTCGAAAAACTGATTACTTTAGCTAAGAAACAAAACTTATCCAGTCGGCGGCTACTCCTTTCTAAAACGCATGATCCTAAAATAACCAAAAAACTCTATGAAGAACTTGCTCCGCGCTATCTTTCCCGCCCTGGCGGATATCTTAGAATTATTAAATTAAGCAAAGCCCGAAAAAGAGACGGAACAATATTAACCACCATCGAATTTGTCTAAAATGGATTTTCATATTGACGCTAAAAATCAAAAATTCGGCCGCTTGTCTACAGAAATTGTCGCCGTTCTTCAAGGGAAAAAAACTCCCGCCTATAACCCGCGTCTCGTTGGCTCGGATAAAGTTTTTCTCAAAAACTATCATTCTCTAGTCTTGACCGGCCGTAAATTCAAAACAAAGCTCTACCACCGTCACACCGGTTATGTTGGCCATATCAAAACCCAAACTTTTGAACAAGCCTTTACCAAAGATCCGAAGAGAGTTATCCGCGAAGCCGTTCGGCATATGTTGCCAAAGAATTTCTTAAGCCAGCACCGTCTCAAAAATTTAATTTTCGTTGAAGATAAAATTTAAGCATGATAAACAAAACCGAACCCAAAATTACAAAACCCCATTCTCCGAAAGTGAAAAAAGAAGACTCGCCGAAAGCGCATTTATTGGAGAGGCACATTGAAGGTATCGGCCGCCGCAAGACAGCCGTCGCGCGAGTCCGGATATCAAAAGGGTCCGGTAAGGTTACTGTAAACAGTAAAGAGATTGGAGGATATTTTCAATTGCCAGAGCTTCGGGAAAAGGCCCTCTCTTCAATTACCAACCTTAAACTTGGAAATCCTATGAATATCAGTATCCACGTCTCTGGCGGGGGATTAAAGGCCCAAGCCGAGGCTATCAGGCACGGATTGGCTCGAGCTCTGGTAATCTTTGACGGCGACCTAAAAAAGAGGTTGCGCCAATTTGGTTTTCTTACCCGTGATTCGAGAATGGTTGAGCGCAAAAAATTTGGCCTCAAAAAAGCCAGGCGTGCCCCACAATGGAAAAAGCGATAGCTTTTTACAATTGTGGGCGAGGGGTGGGTCGGAGGGGAAGCTTTGGGTCCCCTCCGTGTAGGAATGAGCGTAGCGGATTCAAAACCGAGGGTTTTGAAGGAGTGCTAACGACGCCACAATGGAAAAAAAGATAAACAAAATCCTCTTTTATTTTTGTGGTTTTTAAATATTATTAATTGGGTTATTCCAGTATAAAATTGGCGTAGACTATTAGGTATTGTTACTCGCATGAAGAAGACAATCACAATTTCTTTGATTTCAATTTTAGGTCTGCACCTTCTTGGTATCGTCTACGATTTATATCACGTGATTTGGTGGTACGACATTCCCATGCATATATTAGGCGGCGCTTGGGTTGCTCTCTTTTTTTTTCATTTCTTCTACCAAACTTGGCACGTCGTCGATTTAAGAAAAATTCTTTTTACTCTCATTATCACCTTAGGATTTGTCGCGCTCGTAGGCGTTTTGTGGGAATTTTATGAATATCTTTCCGATGTTTATCTCCTCAAAATTCACCCCCTCGGCTATGCCCCTAACCCCCTTACTCTCCCCGATACACTAAAAGATTTATTAGATGATTTAATCGGTGGGGCAGTAGCATCGCTCATCCTACTTTTTCGTATCAAGAAAACTTAACTCATAATAATACATAATAATAAGGGTTAAGACGTGAACTCTAGCGCTTTTCGGAACACTATTACGCGCCGGCCTTTCGTCAAGGTTTAGTGTGGATAAGTAGTGGATTAACCGTAGAGTATTTTTCTATATTTTACTAAGCTTCCGGCGGTCCAGGACGACTTCGGCTATCTTTTAGTATGTTTAGAGATGAAGGGAACTGATAATTATGCTATTATTCAAATAGAGTCCCGCCCAAGATTCCGGATCGAATAATCAAATCAGGGAGGGGAAACGAGCTTGGATTCGCTGGTCCGTCCGGGAATCAAAGTTGACCCCACCCACCTATAATTCGCCGGGATAATCTTCGCGGGATTCAAGTTATTTGCCGCTTAAGGGCGGTTTTTTTGTTTGAAAAAATTTTTTATTTGGGCTATGGCTTGGTCTCTATATTTCTTATTTTTAATAATTGGAATAAGGGTCGGCGAAACGGATAAGATTAAAATCACGGCGATTATCGGTAAAATGTAATACTCAATATTCGGCACCTTTTTTCCTAAATAAAATCCAAGTGTGATTAAACTTGCCGACCAAAGCCCCCCCCCTACCAAATTATAAAAAAGAAAACTGCCATAGCGCATCTTTCCAACCCCGGCAAGAATCGGAGCGAAAGTTCTAACTACAGGCATAAACCTCGCCAGGATAATGGTCTTTCCTCCGTGCTTCTTATAAAAATTTTCCGCCCGCTCCAGGTGGCTTTTATGGAAAATAATCGAATCTTCTTTTTTAAAAATTGCCGGTCCAACCTTGCGTCCGAAAGCATAACCAAAACTGTCTCCTAAAACCGCCGCTAAAAAAGTTAGTCCCAAAAGGGGCCAGTAATGAAGTAAGCCCTGAGAAGCTAGAAATCCGGAAGTAAAGAGTAATGTATCACCCGGCAGGAAAAAACCGATAAACAAACCGGATTCAGCAAACGCTATCGCAAAAATACCCAAATAACCGATTGCTTGGATGAAAGTTGTAAGGTCAAACATAAGAATTGTCGGAGCGCCGAGAATCGAACTCGGACTACATGCACCCCATGCATGCGTACTACCACTATACTACGCTCCGAAAATTTTAGTACCGAGACCAATAGCACGCTTGCCCCGTACTAAACTTCGACTTTTTGCGCTACCTTTAGGTTGTCGAAGTTTTAGTATCGGGGTACTGCCGGTATACTACAGCCCGTTAGAAAACCAGTAATTCTTATTTAGGCTTTGGCTTTTCGGCTAAGATTTCTAATACATCGAGTGCAGGCCAAAACCCGCTTGCCATTAGGCAGCTTAGTCATTTGAAGATTTGGGTATTTTCGAGAGCGATTTACAGGGTTATAATGACCGCGAAGCAATTTTCGCGTTCCCATCATAGCCGAACTCTTCTCGCAGATTGTGCACTGTCTCATGTCTTTGATTAGGTGTTAGGTTATAGGTTTTGGGTGGTAGTAATCTATCAAATTATCAAAAATTAATCAAGCTCACCCCCAATTCAATTTTTAATATGGTATTTAACTTCGCTAAGGAAACCGTCTCGCAGGCCGAAGCGGGCACGGATCCTGAGCTTGTCGAAGGAGAGCGAGGCCGAGAGCGAGCGCAAATTCATCGCTGGGGAATTTGATAGCGTGTTTTCGTGCGAAGTTAAAACACTACTCCGTTTTCACCTTTAGCTTCTTGGATTTTTTCCTATTCAACTTTGGTAAGTGAAGCGACAAAATTCCATTCTTGAAAGTCACCTTAGCTTCTTCCGGGTCAACTTCCTGAGGCAATATAATTGATCGTGAAAATTTACCCCAATAGCATTCCTGATAAATATAATCTTCATCCTTAACTTGTTTTTCTCTTCGCCTCCGGCCGATAATTGAAACCGAGTCGGTAGTCACGTTGATATCTAAATCATCCGGGCTTACTCCTGCCACCGCTGACTCAATGACAATTTCGGTTGGTGTCTGAAAAACATCAATCGTTAGTTGACCCTCCGGTTCTGAGTCGTCATCCTCAATTACTTTTTTCAAACTAAACTTTGTCCGACCAGCCACACTGTTGGCTTTTGCTAGCTCCACTTGTGGTTCGCTTCCTTCTTCTCCCTCTTCTAAAACTTCTTCATCTTCTATATTTGGCATATTTATTTTTTATACTCGCGACTTTTAAATAGATCTGTTTTTTAATTTCTCAAAATCTCCGATTACCAGAAATCCTACTACAAAAAGCAAAACTACCGTATAAATTCTATCGTCAAAGTTAATTATAAGATAATTGAAAAAAGCGTGCAAGATAGTGGCTAGCGCCAATCCCCAAATAAGAAATCGCTTACTTTCAAAATTTCTAATACTCCTTGCCCAATAATACCCCACAATCCCCGAAGCTAAAGTGTGGAGTAGGGTAGCACCTATGAATCTTACTGAAATAGTCCTAAAGGCGTCATACACCGTCGCTACCCCGGTTGATATCACCTCCGGACTAAGAATTTTTTGGCTTACTGCCAGATTTTCAACAGTCGCAAATCCAAGTGCCGCCACTACCATATAAATCATGGCGTCTACTGGTTCGTCAAAATTAGCGTTTCGGACGGCTATCGTGTAGGCCGCCCCGAATTTTAACACCTCCTCGATTAACGCGAGAATTATAATTAAAATGATGCCATAAAAAGGTTTCAAGCTTTGAATTGCTGTATCTAAATCAACACTACAATCTTTAAATCCAAAAAGACCAGTGAAAGTAGTACATTGGAAAACAAAAGCCAAGAGAGTAACCAAAGCTCCTCCAAAAAAAACAAATGCGATTAATCTTTTCGGCTCCGGATGCAGATCTTCCCGCAGATAGAAAAGAAGCCAAGCGAATCCCGGCAAGAGCCCAAGGAATATTGCAAGAAGTGCCATATCGATATAATTATGATACCAATATACTAATTTTACGAATAGCGCTAATCATACAAATTCGCATTATTCGTATCATTAGCACGCATTCGTATATTTGTATCGCGTGCTTACCATTTTTCAACTATTAACATCTTCTCAGGTCTGAACTTCTGAAAAATTTCTTCAGTCACATAAGGCATAAACGGATGAAGCATTTTTAGCGACTCAATTAAAATTGTTTCAAGTTTGAAATACGCCGCTTCGGCATCCTTTGAATTCCCGCCACTTAGTCGCGGTTTTGATGCTTCAATAATCTTGTCGGCAAATGTATGCCAAACATAATGATAAATTTTTCCCCCCGCCAAATGAAATTCAAATTTTTCGATATGTTTTGTCACTTGAGATTGAATCTTCTTAAGTTGAGCCAGATCCTTCTCGTCTTCTTTGCTAAGCACCAAACCCCTCCGACTCTTTCCGTGTTTTTCTGCGTTTAGTCCGCGTTCGTCTGCGGCCATGAGAACAAACCGCGCCACATTCCATATCTTCGTTGCGAAATTTCTGTATCCCCGAATCTTATCCTCGGAAATTACAATGTCATTACCGGCTGTATTTCCCACGACAAGAGCCATTCTAACCGCATCCGTTCCATATATATCAGCCACGCCAAGCGGATCAATCACATTTCCTTTCGATTTCGACATTTTTTGCCGGTCCTTGTCCCGCACCAATCCATGAAGATAAACATCTTTAAACGGCACCTTGCCGGTTCGGTAAAGTCCAAGCATCACCATCCTCGCCACCCAGAAAAACAAAATATCGTATCCCGTTTCCATCACATCCGTCGGATAAAATGTTTCGAAGTCGCTCCTAATTTTTAACTTCTGATTTTTAACTTTTGACTTTGAGCTACCCGACTTCAGGAGGGTAGCGAACGGCCACTGCCCCGACGAAAACCAGGTGTCAAACACATCCGGGTCTTGCTCGTATAAATCGCCGCCGCACTTATTGCATCTCTCGCTTATATCAAGCTCAATAAAGCCCGTGTTTTCCAAACCGCGTATATCCATTGCTTCGTCTGGCGAGAGATTTCTTATCCTCTTCCTTAGCATCCTTATCACGCCTCCATGTGTCACTATCGCTATATTTCTATGGCTATGAGCGCTTTTGTGGCCGCTAAAAGATTCCCAAACCCTTTTCTCTAGTCCTGCCCAGCTTTCTCCGCCGGCAATATCAAAACTGTAATCTCTCCACATTTTCCACACGTCTTTTCCGTGTTCTTGTTCAATCTCATCTCGAAGTTTTCCTTGCCACTTGCCGACATCTCGCTCTCTTAAATTTTTATCAAAGATTACCTCGGCGCCAGTTTCCTTAGCTATAGCTTCGGCAGTTTGTTTTGATCGGAGTAAATCCGAAGCTATTATTAAATCAATATTATAAGCTTTCAGTTTTTTCGCTATTTCGTGGGCTTGTTTTCTGCCGGCTTCATTAAGAGGAATATCTTCTTTTCCCATCATTCTGAATTCTTTATTCCAATCCGTTTCGCCATGTCGAATAATAAACCACTTCGATTTTATCTTGGCGTTTATTTTTGATTCCCCGCAACTTATACAAAACCACGCCGGAATTCTGATGCCCCAAACAATCTGCCGGGAAATATTCCAGTCTCGGATATTTTTCAGCCAATGAGAATAAACTTTCTCCGATCGTTTCGGATGAATTTTTACCTTTCCGGTTTTTACCGCCTTCATCGCCGGCTCGGCAAGTGGTTTCATTTTTACGAACCACTGCGGGCGTGGGAGCGGCTCAAGCGTGTTCCCGCACTTATAACAAGTCGCCACTTGATGTTTATAGTTCGTCTCTACTTTTTCCAAAATCCCGAGTTCCTGCATCTTGGCGGCAATTTTCTCGCGCGCCTCGGCCACTTTCAGTCCGGCATATTCTCCCACTTCGCCGGTTAATTTCCCCGCCTCATTAATAATAATTTTAAGTCCCGGAATTTCATTTTTGTGTCGTTGCCAAATCTCAAAATCAGTCGCGTCATGCGCTGGTGTTACCTTAACCACCCCCGTGCCAAATTTAGGATCCACCGCCTCGTCGCCTACCACCTTAAATTTCAAAAGCCCCAAAATACCTTTCACTTCAATTTCTTTGCCGATATATTTTGTATACCGTTTATCTTTCGGATTTACCGCCAAAGCCGTATCACCAAATTTTGTTTCAGGCCTTACCGTTGCAAGCGTAAGAGGTCCGTATTTTATGTAATAAAGCGGATCTTCTCGTTCGACATATTTCACCTCCAAATCCGAAAGCGCTGTTCTATGTTTTGGGCACCAATTAATTACCTTTAAATCTCGATAGACCAATCCGTCTTTGTAAAGTTTTTCAAAAGTTTCATAAACCGTTTCAATTATTTTGGGGTCGAGCGTAAAAGTTTCCCTCGACCAATCGCAAGAAGCACCAAGCTTCTTGGTTTGCTCGTACATTTTCTTTTTGTTCTCCTGTGTAAAATCCCAAATTTCCTTCCACAATTCTTCTCGGCTCATAGCGAATCTATTTCGTCCCTCCTTATCTAGTTTCTTGTCAAAAACCACTTGGGTTTCGAATCCAGCATGATCCGCTCCCGGAAGCCAAAGCGTTTTTCTGCCTCGCATCCGCCAAAATCGAATCAAAATATCCTGCAGAGTTAACCCCACCGCATGCCCCATATGCAACAAACCATTGGCATTATTTGGCGGCATAATAATGCAATAGGGTTTGCGCTTATCAGGATTTCCGCCAGAGGCAGATCCGCCTTCGGCGGAAAAAAAACCCGACTTCTCCCAAAGCCTATAGATCCTCTCCTCAACCTCCTTGGTATCGTATCGCGGTTCGAGTTCTTCCGACATTGGCTTAATTCTATTCGATTTTCGCCCCTAACTCCAGTTTTTTCTTTAAATTAAAAGAGGCCGCAGTCAACCCTCGTCGTCCTGCGGCCTCCGTGGAGCAGTCCATAGATCCCTCAAGTAAGGACTGCCGTGTATGGGCCGTCAGAAACAGCCCCTCATTTTTTGCGGTCCCGGATCCCCGAAACCGGAACCGCACACTAGAGAAAACAAGCCCTGTTAGTCCTTCCCTTTTATGAGCCCGCTCTCTCTTACTAAAGAATATATTAACCCCAAAATTATAAAAATCAACCCCAGGCGAAAGTCTTAGTATTAAACCCATTCTCAACAAAAAAGAGGTGCCCGGCATCACCGAAGCACCTCTCGAGTTATGTCCTTCGCCTCTCGTGGTGGGCTAGGACACGGCCTGACCGTCGATCGCGCGGTAGTCGATTCCTTCACTCTGCATCATCGAGGAAGGAGGACTTTCGCTAATCGAAAACCAACCGTGAATCATCGAACCTCCAAAGCGACCCTTGGTTGCTGTTATGAAGACCCAAGATGTCAGAGGATCGCTAATTAAATAATACCAAAACCCCTTTCTAGTTTCAAATTCGTATATCTGTATCAATCCGTATTCTAGTAGCTAACCCCGGAACTAATTTAGGAATTTTGCCCCTCTAAACCATTTCCTAAATTAGTACCGGGGCTAAATCCCCAAATTCCCATTCGCCCGAAGCGGATATTTCTTTTTTCGCAAATACGCCATATATCCCGCCGCGGCAATCATCACCGCGTTGTCGGTATTATATTTCCTCTCCGCCGCCAAAAAATTCACTCCGAATTTTCCGGTCTCTTTTTTTAAAGTCGCTCTCAAAAATTGGTTCGCCGCCACTCCGCCCGATAAAATCACCGCTTGCGCGTCAAATTCCCGAACTGCCTTTATCGTTTTTTTAACCAACACTTCTACCGCCGCCGCCTGAAAACTCGCCGCCACATCCGCCAATAAGCGATCCGAATGACCCGAATTCCACCCGAATGACCCGAATTTTTGGGTGTGCTTTTCGGATAATTCGGATGTATTCGGATTTTTTGGGTCGCGTAGATAATACAAAACTGCAGTTTTTAATCCCGAAAAACTAAAATCGTATTCGCCATCCGGCGAATTGTCGTAAATCATTGGTCGTGGAAATTCAATCGCGCGCGGATTACCCCGCTTAGCTAATCGTTCAATCTCGGGTCCGCCCGGATATGGGAGTCGCAAAAGCCGAGCCACTTTGTCGTATGCTTCGCCCACCGCGTCATCTCTCGTCTCGCCCAAAACCTTCCACGTTTTTAAATCTTTTACCAAAAGTAAGATAGTGTGTCCTCCACTCACGATCAGCGCCACCGCCGGGAAAATTTGTCTTACATCCAACGTCTCACGTCTTACGGTTTTTTGCGGTAGCAAAAAACTATACAAATGCCCCTCGAGGTGATTTACTCCAACTAATTTAAGTTTTTTATTGGTTTTCCGTTCTGCTTTATAAATCTGCTGAGCAAAAGTGATTCCCGTCCAAAGTGCTGGCTCGAGTCCTGGTCCCACCGTCACCGCAATCAAATCCGCTTTCTTGTTGCCAATTTTTTTTAGTAATATAGGCAAATTTTTTAGATGCTCTCTTTTTGCTAAATTTGGCACCACTCCGCCAAACGGCGCGTGGATTTTTATCTGCGACGCCACCGAGCTTTTTAAAATTTTAAATTTCGGCGACTTTAAACCGCCCTCGGCTTCAATCAAAGCCACCCCCGTCTCATCGCAACTGGTTTCAAAAGCAAGTATTCTCATGAAGTCGTTATTTAATCGTACCCCTCTGTATTTAATTAGTTAAACCAAACAAAATCAAAATTACTAAAACTATTATTGAAATCAACGCCGCCGTTCCGCGAAGGGATTTTTTATAAATCTCAAGTTCTAATTCTCGGTTACCGGGCATAAGCAGAGAGGGGACAAACTCGTCCAGTATTAACCCAAGCCCCAATCCCATCACTCCAACCACCCATAAACTTTTTCCCAAAAACAAGATTAAAAGCGTGCCGGCCAAAACTAAAATTATTCCGTAGTGGATGTGGTGAATTTGTAATCCGGTCTTGGTTCGCAAATACGGTTTATTAAATCTCTTTCTCGCCATCCAAAATAAAAACCTCCAATACAAAACCGGAGCTATAAACGCGATTAAAAAAATTAATATTTCAGGTTCCATTTTTTCTGAACTAGTAGTCCTAAGGGGAATCGAACCCCTATTTACGCCGTGAAAGGGCGTCGTCCTAACCATTAGACGATAGGACCACAACCGACCAAATAGTTACTTTTATCCTCCCTTGGAGGATAAGGTAAATTTATACACTTTTCAAGCTTGGATTTGTAGTATAATTATACAGTAATAATATGTTCCCACTTCTTCTTATTTACGGCGACTGGTCCATCTTTATTTTACGGCTTATTTTAGGAACTATTTTAGTTGTTCATGGCTGGCCGAAAATAAAAGACATCAAAGGCACTTCCACTTGGTTTAACTCAGCCGGGTTCAAGCCGGGCCATATCTGGGCGCCCATCGTGGCGGTAGTTGAGTTTTTTGGCGGATTGTTTTTGATCCTTGGGATTTTAGTTCAGCCCGTCGCCCTCCTTCTTACAATCCAATTCTTAGTTATTCTTATTTGGAAAATTTCTGCCAAACAAAAATTTGTTGGGAATCTAGAACTCGATCTCATTCTCTTCACCGGAATCTTAGTGGCTCTAACCGTCGAGACTAATATCAATCTTCTTAATATGTTTTATTGGTTGGGAATTTTAAAATGACTTCCGGGTAACTATCCGAGCATTTCTGTTATAATTTAAACAATGAATTCTAATTTATTTAAAAAATTAATAAAAAACTCCGACTTAAAAGGATTCACTCTTCTAGAGCTTGTCATCTTTATGGCTATTTTTGCGCTCATTTCCATTTCTTTCGTGGCCGTTCTTATTTCCATTCTTCGTGTTCAAAATCGGGAAACTTCATTAGCCGAAGTAAATCGCCAAAGCCAGTTCGTTCTAACAACTATTCAGCGCTACATCGAGGAATCCAGTCTTATCGAAACTCAAGTTTCAGACACCGCGACCAGTACCCTCATTCTTCGGATGGCGTCGAGCACGGACTATTCCTATTCTCCCAACCCTCCTCCTCTCGGGACATATACCTTCTCTCCTTCTCCCGCCAAAACATTTATCTATCTCGCTAATAACAAAATTTATCTCAAAGAATTCCAGAACGGCGACCCCCAAGCCCTCACCTCCGATAGGGTAGTAGTTGACCAGCTTGATTTCAAAAAACACTACAACCCCGGAGGTCATGACTCTGTGGACATCGTTCTTGCTCTCCACTACAACAGTCCCAATATCCAAAAAAGATTTGCCCAGTTACTCCAAACGTCAGTCGGCAGAATCAACGCCGCCACCTTCGATTCCAACATTATGCCAAGTTCAACTAACCTCAGTATAGGTTCCCAAGGTTATCCATGGAACTCAATCAATGGGATTATTAATTTTTCAAACGGCAATGTCGGCGTCGGTGGCGTCGCAGACGCCAACTATAAACTTTCAATCAATGGTGGCGTCTCCGCGCTCGGCAACCCTAGCTACTTTGCGGGTAGAGTTGGAATTAACTTTGATCCCAACAATCCTGGTCCTAATGGTAACGGCCAACAGCAACTAACAGTTAACGGGAATATCCGCCTTATCAGCGGATCAATTGGAACGGTTTCCTGTAGTTCGGATTATATCGGTACCATCGCCCTCGATTATACTTCTGGAAATACCCGCTTAATTATTTGCACCGTAAAGGGTGGAGTATATAAATGGGCATATATCGTTGCTACCACGACTCAGGACACGAATATGTACTAAAATCCTATCTAAACCTATTCACAACCCCACCCTTTCGTATTCGTCAATTTATGGTTAAAATTAATTAACACTAAAACAAAATCAGTCGAAAAATATTCAAAAATAAATTAGCATTATTCGTATCATTAGTATGCCATTCGCCTGCCCGAACGACCAAAGTCATTCAGCCAGTCCGACAAGCTCGTTCTGGCGGGTCGGGCGGGTATATTGGTATCGCT
>ERZ1292629.304-Hain-H43-01um-R1-304-length-52524-cov-18_pt2 | contig 26347 bp, 45 predicted proteins | sample MGYA00564399_ERZ1292629 | MGnify/ENA primary metagenome ERZ1292629 (study PRJEB36523, sample SAMEA6512636) | groundwater metagenome | collected 2019-01-08 | study: AquaDiva: Metagenomics assemblies of 32 groundwater samples
CTCCTGAACTGTTGATGGACACTGCCCCGACACCATCCAAATCCAGTGGTCCATCGGCCGTCAAAGCCAGTTGCGCCACACCCACACCGTTATTTATAGCCGCCACAGTGAACACCTTGGTGCCTGCATCATTTGCAGTCATCGTTACGTTGGTTGTGTCCGTCGAATCGATGGAGAGAGTGGTGGAATCCAATGTTGCTGCTGCCGACACCGCATTCAGCGTGGCTGTGGCTGAACCGAGAGTGACGGTGCGCGTCCCTGCCGTGGCCACGTTCACCGCCTGATTCACTGCATCGTCAGCGATGTTAATGGCTGCTCCTGAACTGTTGATGGACACTGCCCCGACACCATCCAAATCCAGTGGTCCATCGGCCGTCAAAGCCAGTTGCGCCACACCCACACCGTTATTTATAGCCGCCACAGTGAACACCTTGGTGCCTGCATCATTTGCAGTCATCGTTACGTTGGTTGTGTCCGTCGAATCGATGGAGAGAGTGGTGGAATCCAATGTTGCTGCGGCTGACACTGCATTCAGCGTGGCTGTGGCTGAACCGAGAGTGACGGTGCGCGTCCCTGCCGTGGCCACGTTCACCGCTTGATTTATCGCATCGTCGGCGATGTTGATGGCCCCGGCTGAACTGTTGATGGACACTGCCCCAGTCGCATCCACGTTAATGGGGCCTTCCAAACACGCGACATCGATTTGGCACGTCCCAAGCGGATTGGTTGCAGATATCCCCAAGGTTTTGTTGCCGACATTCGAAGCCAACATCTCGATGGTGACGGCATCATTCGCTTGAACCGATATCCCGGCGGTTCGCACATTCAGCGTCGTATTCTGGGCATTCCCCAATGTCACCGTCCTAACGCCACCTGTGGCAATGTTAACAGCCTGCGCAACCACATCCGTCGCGATGTTCACCGCCCCGGCCGACGAATTAATTGAAACCGCGGATTCAGCATCTATATCCAGCAATCCAGCGCTCATATCCACAGAAGCCGTCCCCCCCGTTGCTGTGGATCGCAAAATCACGCTTTCCTGCGCCTCAACCACAAGGAGGGCCCCGCCCACAGCATCTGCATTTGTTGCCGAAATCGTCAGCGTTTTGTTAGCCACCGCATTGGCCGAAAGTGTGAAATTCATGGTGTCTGTCCCGTCGATTGAGACCGTTGTGCCGTCCACTGTGATTCCGGCTGCGTTGACGTCCAACGTGGCGGCGGTATTCCCCACAGTAACCGTGCCTGTTGTCGCAGTTCCAACATTGATAGCCTGCCCCACCACGGGATCATCTCCAAAATTGAGGGTGCCGGCAGTCGAATTGATGGACACGGCACCATCCGCAGTCACATCCAAATTCGCCACCCCCGCACCCGAATTTGTCGCCGAAATGGTCATCGTGGTGGTGCCGGCACTGGCACCGGTCATCTCGATGCTGTTCCCATCCCACATGATCTGCTGATCCCCGTCCCCCGTGGCCGTGACGGTGCCGGTGGTCCACGCCACCTCAATGGCTTGGATGAGCGTCACGGCATTGGCCGCCGACGTGGCCCCCGCCGGCGTGGTCATGTTCCGGTAATCGAGCGTGGTCTCATCCCCGGTGGTCTTGATGCTGAAGAGAGGGGAGGAGGACCCCCATGTGCGAAACTGGGCAGCAGCCGCCGAATAGGTGTGCGTGGTGGTGTCTGCAAGCGTCACCACATAGGAACCCTCCGTCCCCGTCACGGTAAATGTCTGCGAAAGGGCGGTCATGCTCCATGCGCGGGCCTCACATTTTTTTGTGCTGCAATGATATCGCGCGATGGAAGGTTATGAGAGGCGGTTTCTGCGGGCGCACCCAGATTATCATGCGCTTCATATCTGGCGTGATCCAGACACACATGACGAATTTCTGAGATTCGTCTACGCTGAACGGGAGAGGGAAAAGCAAGGTATCGACGCGATAAGCATTTCCGAATTGCAAGAAAGGTATCATCGACGACACCGAATCGAGATGGAACGGATGGATGCAATTGTGGCGAGTGGTGTGTGCCCGCACTGTGGAAAAAAACTCCTCGAGGAACCTTAAATTATTTCACAAATAAGTTACCGCCTCCCCCAACGCCACCGCCCGCTCGCAATCCGCATTGAAGGGAGCATCCCACGGCCCGCGAACATCGGGGGGCAAATCCCACGGATCGTGGGTGACCTCCCATTCCGCGATTCGCAGAATCTGGCGCCAACGGTTGTGGCGCCAGATCCTCCCGTTCTGCCGGCGCATGTCGACCACCACGAACTGCTTGGGGGGCGACGGGGCTGGAATTGCTGGCAAGAAGAGGTTGTCCACCCGGGGCGGAGAGGGCAACTCAACGGCTGGCAGGTCCAGCGATCGGGTTGCATGCTGGTGCTGAAGAGGCTTCAGGGGCATCTTGCATGGGGAAGTTTTCTTGGGCGTGGCCAAGTTCTTCACCGTGAACAGCCTCCCGAAACCGGGACTCCCCGGCGTGTGGGGCGAGTGCAAGGAGCGCTCATAAATCTCGACGGCGCGCTTGCCCGCGGCGTCTGGCTCGCCGTGGACCCGCACCGTCAGCCGGCCGGCAAGGGGGAGAGATCCGCGGACCATAAGGTCGATCGGTCGATCAATGTCACGTGATGGCAACGTTGGAAGATCCATGGAAAAATGGAAGATCGCGACAAGCATATGCTGCAATAATGGAGGGGTGTCACATGTCACATTTCTGACTCTTCTTTGTTTCGACCCTCCCAAACTCCACCCATGCCCGCCTTCACCCCACGCGTGCAGATCGCCGTCAACGACGTGTCCGCGGCGGACCTCTCCGAAGCCCTCCCACTGGTGCGACTCGACCTCTTTGACCTCCTTTCCTCCACTGGCAAGATTGGGTTTGCGCAAGTTATGAAGAAAAAATTCATGGCCGCCGGGGTCAAAGCCTATGCCAGTGATTTTGACACGCTCTGGGTCGCACTCAAGAAGCACGGGGTCTCTGCGCCCGGAGAGGCACGCAAGAGTGGCATTGTGCACGTGGGCAACGACGGGGTGGCTGTGTGCTGGGAGTGGATCATGCGCGAAGAAAGCAATATGTGAGGGGTGTCACGCGTCACACTTTCGCGCTCAATCTGCTTCTTTCCTCTTTCCATGGCCGCCAAACACCTCACATGCTGCTTTGGATTGTGTGCACCTATTGACTGCTTGACTACTGCACCGAGGCCGCTCGCTCGACTTGATCCAGAAGATTATTTACGTATTGAACGTCGAGAAAGAGCATATCAAGCACTCAAGTCCGCCTGCGATCTGACCGGCATTGTTCTAACCCGCGAGAAATTCGGCTACTTCTGCAATTATGTCATTGATGCCACCACCAACGGTGACCATCACAGCCTTGAGCAGCCGTCGTTCAAAGGACTTCTCCTATTGACCGCCGAACCGCGGGAAGATGACGAAAATTGGTTGGATTGGTCGTGGTTAATTTGGATGACGGGAGATCACTGCTTGCACAGGACCGCGACGAATTGAGGAAAAATTGTGAGTCGGGTGTGTTGGCAATGCACAAACGCAACCGCCCCCCTCCCCTCGTGCTCGAGAAGATCCCCGTGGTGGTGACGACCCCGGGGTATGGAGAGACCACTATGCCACCCATCGACTGGACCACCTATCGTGTTGGCGAATGTGCGCGGGCCTGCGCACACCGCACGCAGCACCCCGTCACCTGCGACCCGGGATGTGCTTGCCTGCGGAATGCCATCTTGCGGGCTCTCTCCGATGAATTGGGCGGGGACTTCATCGCCCACCACTTCCCGGGGTGGACCTCATCGCAATTTCAGGAGGCTTTGATGCGGTGGGCCCGCCAACACGCCCGTCTGCGCCCGGGTGACCCCATCAATTACCGAGGCTGGCTCGAGGAATCATTCCTTCTAATGCCGACGCACTCCACCGCTGCCACACCTTCTCCTTCCGCTGCTGTTGTATGAATTGTTCGCGCTCTTCTTCCATCTTCTCTGCCTCAAGTTTCTCGTCGGTGCGGAATGCATATATTGAATACACGGCCTTAATCACAGCGGTAATGGTCACGCCCGCGACCTGCAACACGCAATCCATCTAACTCGCCGCCAGATTCTCCTGTGTGAGCGCCCACAGGGCTTGGAGGGCGGAATCACAATAATCATCACGCTTCTTGGCGGTGAGAGCCGCGTCATCTTTGAGCACAATGGTGCCATCCTGCACCAAGCGGTCAAAAAGGAGGATGGAGCGCTTCTTGAGGTCCTCCTCCTCAATGAGCGGCAAGAGGAGGCGAACAGGCTCCGACTCCATCTTCTTGGACGAATGGGCCACAATCACCTGACCAGCATCATCCACCAGCCCCAGATACAAGGACATGAGCGCATATTGAATCACTGGCAACTTGATGGACGGCGACGTCCCGGGCCGGAAAGGCACAAACTGGTGCTCGATAACCACCATCCTCCCACACGCATGTTCAGGCTGCCACCACGTAAAACACGAGCGGTTCCTGAGTTCATAGACCAAATTGCGGACCAAATCGGCCTGCGTCGTCTTCCTCTTTCCGATGCAAATGGTCTCGTGTCTCCAGATGGTCATGACACCATCCTCCATCGTGGCCAAACACGCATTGAGATTCACAATCCCGACATCAAAGGAAAGAACCGACCCCGCCATTTCTCCGCCCGTCCTCACATTCATTCCTTTCTCTCGCGCATTCATGCACGAAATCGGACATACAACCAAGAGGGTATTGGCACGAGCACAAAATACCACAGGGAAAGAGGCACCCCAAATGTAAAGATCAGGACGGAAAGCACCGTTAGCGGAATGGCGATAAGGAGGACGCCAAACAAATCATCAGGAAACGCCATTCGCTTTCATATCCTCACAATCATTCACTCTTCTCCCGCGATTCCTTCCTCTTGGGTGGTATGAGCGCTCGCTTCAGAATCCACAAAATAAGCGGGATCGCCGCAAACCCGCCCATGAAAATCCATTTCTGTGCTCCTTCTGGCTGCAACATCTCATACCCCCACATTGAAAAGAAAATGGCAGCGGCAACAAACACTGCTGTGATGAAATGGAACATGAGGATATGACGGCAGCCACACATTCTTTGGCGCAAATGAATGTGTGAAGATAACATCCCATGCAAAAGCCGTCCAAATTGCAGTGGCTGATCGGCGCGCTTACGTTGATTGTCGTGTTGGTTGGGCTCACGTGGTGGCTTCTCGCAGACAGCGCAAAAGCCTTCATCTGGGCGGCTGTGAGTGGCCAGACACTGGGTTATAACGCCAGCAACTGCCCCTCCTGCCGCCTCCCTAATGCTCAGGGGATGCCACCGGGCTATGGGAGCGATCCTCAGATGATAAAGCGACCGGTTTCTCTGGTGCCGGTAGAATGAGATAGCCGTCCAGTTCCAGCCCCCACGATGTCCACGCGGGATCGGGGTCGCGCGCAAACAACTCGATGCGCTCATCAGACGTGCACCGGATGTAACCGGCGATGGCCTCACGAAAGGCAAACGGTTTGGCGCTGTGTCGGCCCCGGGGAGCCTCAATCTCCTGCCGCATCTCTCTGTGCATCTGCATCTGTTTGAGAGTGGTGTTGGCGCGACGGCCGATGAGCAGCAATTCGGAGGATGAGCGCACCCAATAGCCCAGCCCCAAAATCGTCCGCGTCGGATCTTCTCTCGATGTCTTGCGCCAATACATGTAACTCCGATAGCAGAAGCCCCACTTGCGCATAATGTCCAGCGCCACGGGCAGATGAGGGGCCGCGGTCCACAGAAAGATGACCGCATCTTTCTTGCGCATCAAGCGGTCCACAGGCACATTAGCAATCTCCTCCAGCGTCATCGTATCATAGGGAGGGGTGCCTATCGTGGGGAAGGAAAAGGACCACGGCGGATCTATGAGGGCCACCACAAAGGGGGGGCGCTCTTTGCGGGCAATGGCGTCTGCAAGGTTGCGCAGGGTGTCGCCGCACGCCCCGGTTTCGCGAGACCGCTTCATGAAATCCTATGTATCTCCCTGATATTCTTCCATACTCACTCCGCAAGCGGCCGCTTTCCCTTGTTCTTGCGAGCCGCCCTTTTCGCCTCCACGCGGGCTCGCAACTGCGCCTCCAGAGCCGTGCGCTCCCGTCGAGCCTGCCCCATGATGCTGTCGTCCTCGTCGATTCCGGGCACTCCCGCCGCCTTGTAATAGGGCTCGAGCATTTCAATTACCTCCTCGGGGATGTCTGGGTGGCGGACATTCACCCCGGCCTCGTGCATCTTGCGCAGGACTTGGGTCATGAATTCTTGCATCGGGGGGGTGGCGTTGGAGCACAATTGCTTGATGAGCACAATCGCATCCTCCTCCGTCTCCGGAATCATGTCCTCAAATGCATCCACGTTCACCCCGTTGGCCATCTGCTCAAGCGCCCCCATGTCACCGGCAGCAGCCCGGGCCATCAGCGCCGGGTCCATGGCACCGGATGAGGCCGACGCAAAATCGGAGAGCGCCACCTCCGCCAATTCCGTCATCGTCTGCATGTATAGGCTCACTTGCTCCTTCTCCCGCTCGCCCAGAAAGTGCCATGCCCGGGCCGCCAGAATCAGCGGCATCGGGCCCTTCTCGGCCACGGTGCCGAATGCTCCGATGCGCATCTCGGCGGTGGGGTGCGAACGGCATGCAAACACCCGGGGATCACGCGTGCTCAATGTGTGGCGCCACTCCTTCATGGCCTCGGGGCTGCCCAGAGCCGCCCGCAGCAGCATCGAGAACTCGGCGACGGGCAGCAACTGGACGGCTTTGAGACTCGCCATGGATTGCAGACGGGCGAGTGCTTGCCCAATGTCTCCGGACAATTGGAGGCGTTCGGCGCCAGTCTCCACCCACTCCTCGTTCACCAGACAGTGGCGCGCCCAATTCTCAAAGCAGAGTTGCATGAAGTTGTAATGGTTCGCCAGCACGCGGTTGAAGTTGTCGGTGGCCGTCCCCATGCCCGCCATGGCTGTTTGCGTATCGTCACATTCTTTGTGTCGCTGGCCGCAAATGCTTCTTATTGCTTCCCTCTCTCAGGCATTCTTCAATTCATCCAAAGCGCGCACGTGCTCCATCATCTTCTCTTGCATCTGCTTGAAGAGCGCCTCCTTTTCAGCACCTTTCATACCGTAAACGATTTCGCCAACCTCCTTGGACCCCAGTTCTTCAACGGCCAACTCAATCCCCTGCCCCATGATCCGCGCACGTTTGTTGGCGATTCGCTTCTTTGCGTCGACCAACCCACGCGCATCGTCGATCTCGTCGGTCCATTTGTGAATAACCTGACCCGCCGCAACCGCACTTGCGCTAAGAAGAGCAGCCGCCTCCTCCTTGGTGAAATCGAGGATCGACACGGCGAATGAGTCCTTGGACATTGTTCTTGCGACCGGGAAAGGAGGGGGGCGTTGGGGTGGGCGATCGGAAAGGGCGCGCAAAAAGTGATCACGTGACATGTCGGGATATGTGCATCACCCCCCCTCTCCCTCCTCGGAGACATCCTCAGTGATATCCTCCATGATAACAGGGGCCTTTTCCTCGCCGCCAAGAAGTATGAACAGCGCGTTGTCCCGCAAGCCAAATTCCCACCACAACCTCCCCGTCGCCAATGCAAGACGAAAGGGAAGCACAAACATCCAATATGCAAGCCGGAGTGGCCGGGAGATGAACTGGAACACAGGAATGGTCATCCCGATATACTCTCTGAACGAATGAATCACCGGCCCCTGTTCACTCGGATAGCGTATGATCATCGGCGGCAATCGGGGCCACGACGCTGAGACGAGCATGATCGGCGGGCAAAGAGAGCGGGCGCGCGAAAAATGATCACGTTACTTGATTTGCTCTCAATCTTCCTTCTCAATGGGTGTGAGTGCCGCCCCCGCCATTTTGCCCACCGCGAACACATAGAGCGTCTCGTCGGTGAACGGGCTGCAAACCCACTCCCCAAGCAAGACGACGGCGATCACGAGGATGGATAGAGGGATCTTCACGAAAAAGTTGAACAGCCGATTGCTGAAGCCCGTCTCGGTGATGAACACCGTCCCCTCACGAACACTGTCGAACCAAAAGGTGCACGGGGTGGTATTCTTGTCCGCAGAATAGAATGAACTCTGCGTTGGCGGGTGGGAGACCCTCACCCGAGCCGGGGTGGGCGGCATGCTGGAACGGGGGCCGGTCATGATCATGCGGACACCGTCAACATCCCGGACGCTGGTGCAGACATCCTCCTGTTTGGCGATCTCCGGACAATACTTGGCGACCTCCTCCATGTGCGTGGCAAGCGGATCGGACATGATCGAGCAGAGAGGAGATCGGGCGCGCAAATAATGTCACGTGATCATTTCTCATTTCACGCCTCTTTTCTCTTCCTCTTTGCGTCATTTGCCCGACACAATGGATACGATGAACCAGCAACTCCGAAAACAAGTTCTTGACAAATGGGAAGCGAGGGCGAACATAGTTGGCTATTTCCCCGGGGCCCAATCCTTCAACCAATCACTTTGGCGAGCCAAAAACACGGGTGGAATACGCGGCGAAGATCTTGACGATATGCTCAAGGAGGCTTGGGCGATCGCCCGGGGCATCCCCCGCCCAGTTGTGAAGGGAAAGAAGCCGTAAGTGTGGGCCGTGACAAAATAACATGCGCACCACACCCCAATATATCTGGCGCGCTCCCAAGCACGAAATACAATCTCATGCCGGGCTCTTACACTATCATGCAAGATGGGCGAGACCACTCCATTGGAATCTATTGGCGTCAGGACGGCCAGCGCATGAATTCCAGCGAATTGCATTATGGCTTCTCTCCAGTTTGTATCCTCATGCCGTGCGCGCCGGCAATTGGATTTGCGGGGATACTTGAAGTGCATGGTATGAACAAATGCGTCCAGCAATATTCTCTCCTCACGAAAGATGAACGCGATTTCATCCGCCTCACGCTGCAAATAATGGGGTCCTCGTTCTCCGAAAAACCGGCACTGGTTATGAAATGCATCCAGGAAACAGAACACAGGCTGGGAATTTGTATCCACCTTCATGGAGAGCACTGGGAAATTCCTCCGCCCATCGGGATCTTGTCAAAGGGAATGCTGGACGCTTTCAAATATGCGGCAGAAGATCTGAAGATACCTCCAATGATCGTATCTGAACCGGTTGCCCCTTCCTGAAATATCACGTGACATTTTCGCGCCCTCACCATGACTTCCTTTGCTCCCCAAGGATGGGGATACAAGATCGTTGTCGTGATCCCGCTCTTTTACGGACCTGTTTGTGACCACGAATTTGTGCGCCCGCAGGCGTAAAAGATGGACGGATACAAATTCCCGGTGGCTGCCGTGAATTTCCAAGACGATCTTGCGGCCCAAGAGATGACTTACCACACCACCATTGTCTATGTCAAGGACCTGCAAACGGAACTCCAGATCGGCACCGGTGAACACCGCGAATGGACGATCATCACCTCCCCACGCGACTTGGAGAAATGGCGCGAATACCCGGGGTGGAATCGGTTGGTTTTTGTTCGTATTGAAGGGTATTGATAGGGCCGCTCAATGACGCACGCCCGATCCGCCACACGACGCGCACTTGATTGTCCCCTTCTGATTGCACGCAGCACACCCGCCACTGCACCCACAACTCACACGCCCACCGGAACAGAAACACGGAGACGATCCCGTCTCATAGCCAGAGCGACCCCAGCCACCATACATGATTGATCGCAAACAAATTATGGAGCACAATCTTTGGTGATTAGCGCGCACTCTTTGCGATTTGTGCGGAAACGGCCGGAAAAAATGTTCCAGATCCGCAAGCGGTGGCAGCGATGGCCGAGACATCTTGGGCAGACACGGTCGACGACGTCGGCACCATCGAGGCGCGGAAGGCACGGAGGGCGGCCGCGGATGTCGAATGTGATTGGTGTCATTGCCCCCACGACCAGATGGGATGCACCTTTGCACCCCGCCTCCTCCCCCTCGCAGGCGACACCCTCCCCCACGTATCGGTGTGGCTGTGTGAGGATTGCGCCATGGAACCACGTGAATTGCAAGAGGACGAAGACGAAATCCTCTTTGCCGCCGAACCCAAGCGCCACCGCTGCTGTTACAACTGCGGCATTCCAGTGACTGCCTCCCGCATGATTCCGTGGCGGCGTTACAATGACCGCGCGCACCCCTGCGACGGAGGGGAATGCCCCATCAAGCACACCCACGGATACACGATTGTCCAGCGCATGCGGTGGTGGCCACTCATGCCAGATCACCCCGCCAGCCTGCACAAAATCACGCACACCGTCCCCGACATGCCCCTCCTGAGGGAATCTCTCCCCCCCAACATCAGCGCCTGTGGGGAGGGGCCACACGAACACTATTTCTGCTATCGGTGTGCGGCTCCTTTTAATAATTCCCATACCTAATCGGATTTCCTCTCCCTAATCGGTCAAGGCCTTTTGTTGCTCGCGGTAACTGGCTTTCCAACTGACCTGCAACCACCCCAACGGCTCCCCCACATGCACCCTGAACCCCCGCTTCTTCAATTTGTGCACGCAAAAGCGAATCGCATCCGGGTGGTCGAGATCCATCCCGCCCAGATAGGCCGGCACAAACACATTCAACTTCCGCAAGAACGGCTGCTTGGTCGCGTGGAGAGAGATCTCGGCCAGCACTTGCCCCAATGCCAGACTGTTGAGGGTGTCGGCCCCGCTCTGGATCTGCTGCTGGGAACGCCTGAGTCTATCGGCGGTCAGGCCCGCCACATCCGAATACGACATCTCACTCCCCGCCCAGAAATTAATGTGCGGTGACTGCACTCTCTTTTCACTCTCTCATGCCAAGCCTGACTTGCGCGGAAGAGGTGTCGGTGGTGGGGGCGGTGGACGCTTTTCGGACCGCCCATCCGACCCTGAAGATCGACCAGCAATTCAGCCGCCGGCCCGTGCTTGACACGCACGCCTTTGATTGCGGCCCCGAATTCACCGACCTCATCACGCAGGTCAAGGGGCTGGTGAAGGCGTCTGTGCCGGACCTGACCGACGTCGGCGCCAAGGAATTGATCTATCGGGCGCTGTTGGCCTCTCCGGCCATCGCATCCAACCCGTTCATCTCCGGATCCGCGCCGAAACTGGTGACCTCCTGCCCGAGCGGTGGAGGGGGCACGTCCTCATCTGTCGGGGGGGTATCTGCCTCCACTGGAGGAGGGTTCACGGTAACATCATGGCTTTGGATAGGCGCAATCAGTGCTGCTGTTATCGTGCTCGGTTTTCTGTTCACACGTCCAAAGGCAATGAAATTGGGCCGGAATCTTCAGGGGTATGCTGGTGCTGGTTACAAAGCGGGGGCGGCAGGGGTGCGGGGGGCTGGCCGGGGAGCGCTTGCTATGGGTGAACGTGCTGTTCACGGGCTGGTGGATTTGGGCAGAAAGGCGCGTGGACAACAAACGCGAGTGAGCACGGATGATGACACCCCATTGCTCGCGGGATACCCCGATTGAGGGATGTTACCCGAGAAATCTAACACCAAAATATGATACCCCATGGACCCTGTTAGTGTGTGGCTGGACCTGCTTGCCGATTTGGAAGTGGCGATGGAGGAAGTGCACTCGGCGCGTCCGTGGGGCATCCTCCTGCCATCGCAATTCTATGCCGCGTGGGGGCGATCATGGCACCCCGCTCGTGTCCTCCTCCTCTGCCTGCAATCCTATGCCGAATGGATGGAGGTGTGGCATGATGTGCCCGACGCCAGCCTCAGGGGCCGCAAACAGCCGTGGGATATCGTAAGGCACGCCATTGCCTTTCACCCGGCCAGCCAAGCCATCTGCCGCATGCCCCAAATCCAACAGCACACCGAGCAGTGGCATGCCTCTCGTCAGGTGCGCCTGACTGGCAGTGTGGTCGGGGTCATCTTCAATGCGCCCAAAAGCAAGAAGCCCGCCAACCCCACGCAACTCTGGGCGTGCGGAGACGGCATGTTCCGAAACAAGCGGGCCAAATGCATCCCCAAAGATATGACCCGCACCTCCACCCTGCACGCCGGATGTCAATATGCACCTGCACCCATTGTCCACGGCAACGTCCACGAAAAGGTGGCGTTCACTCACTATGAGGAGGAGGCAGGGACATTCCTCTTCAACGTGGGGCTGGTCGAGCACCCCAAATATCCTTTCTTGGGCGCATCCCCCGACGCACTCCGCATGGACCGCCCCACACTCGTGGAATTCAAGTGTCCCTTCCGGCGGGATGACGCCCTCCTTGCCGCCTCTTACTGGCCCCAATGCCAATTGCAGATGCAATGCACGGGGGCTGCGGATGTCGATTTATTCATATTCTGGACATACAGCCTCTCGCCAGTGCGCACAGAGGCGACAACAACCATCCCCATCACCCGCGACGATGCGTGGTTTGCGGAGAATTTGCCGATTCTGCAAGCCAATCACAAACTCATGCGGGCGTGCTGGGAGGCTGGTCAGGGCGTGTTTGTGCCGGGCGTCGACCCCGTCAAAAAGCGGCCACGAGATAGCGATGATGAGGGAGGTGAAGACACGTGAAAGAATCTTGCGAATATCACAGGCTATGTCCACCTGCCAGCAAAGAGAGGCCATCTTGGCGGAGGTGGTGGCGTGGAGGCTCACCCATCCCGCCATCGTCACACACTTCCGTCTCCGGCCCATCCTCGATCCCAACGTCTTTGCGTGCTCGCCCGATCTGGTTGGCGGCCTCATCACACGCATCAAGACAATCGTCGGCCCCATTACTGATTCCGATGCCATCTATCTTATCTATCAGGCCCTCCTCGAATCGGAGGAGATGAACAATCCACACGTCGCAGCGAGCACCCGCTTAGAGGGGTGCGGTCCGAGCGGCGGGGGCGGAGGAAGCGTAAATACCGGGGATAGCGCCCCATCCTTTTCGTGGGTGTGGATGGGCGTGGTCGGGGTGTTAGTCGTTGCGGCTGGGTTTTTCCTCTTCAGAATTGGCAAGCGGCGGCAAACGAAACCGCATTTTCCGGCTGATGATGTGCTTCAGCGACAGGCAGAGGAAGCGGCGAGAAAAGGAGCAAGTGCCCCAGACATTGGGATCGGGGTGGGATTCACTGAAAAGGACATATCGAAGCCCGAGGATATCTCGGTGGCACTTGCACGCAGGCAGAGTCAGCAAGCGGCTGCGGTAAAAAAGGCAGAAGCGGAGAGTGTCGCAGCGGAAGAGATGCAGAAAGTAATTGCAGAGGTGCAAAGGGCGACGGCGCGGGTGGCAGAGAAAAGAGAGGAGGAGGAAAGGAGGCTCGCAGAATGGAAACGGACGGGCAAATCTGGGAGCGCGAATCCACCCAAAACGAGTGCCCCGCCACCAACTCGCGGGCGACGTGTCGACCCTCCAAAACGCCTGGGCGGACGGGAGATGTTGGGCGCGCAGGCAGCGATAGCAGCCCAAACACAAAAGCCCGCATGGAACACTTCACGCAAGCCGGTGGAACGACGGCCACTCCCCCGTCCTCCAACACAAAAAGCGATGGCCCTCCCACCCGGAATACCACGATGGGGTGATCCTGTCAACACGGGAACAATCTCTGGCAAACAGCGTAAGCCACTGCGTTATGACCCAACCCGATAGGCGAGTGAGGAAAGGCTTGTCACGTGACCATTCGTCGGTTTCGCGCCCTTTCTCCTGATCTTTGTGCCCCCCGATCGCGATCGCCATGGAACCGGCAGCCAAGCGCCCCCGCGCAGAGGAACCTGCTCAGGCACCCGCACCCGCTGCCGATCTCTCCAGCGGGGCCATCTTCCTCAAGGATCTGGACACGGACGGCGCCCCCTCCGAGGAACTCAAGAGCCTGCTCGCCAACCTCGTGCTCGGGCCCAAAGGCACGTATCGCTGCACGCCTCTCGTCAAGACCGCTGACGGCCTGAAGCCCTTCTATTTCGTGGCCCCACCCCTGCCGCTGGCATTCGGACTCAGCATTTACACCGCACCCGACGCCAAGCAGTCCCTCAACGCCCAGATGCGCATCGACGCGAGCAGCACCAACGGCGGGATCTGGGCACGCACCGTCGCGGCCTATGAAAAGCGCATGCTTGAACTCTTCTTTGACGTCCGCCGCAAGTATTTGGGCCTGCCCAACGAGGCCACCATCGACGAAATCCGCGGCATGTTCAAGCGCTCCATCGGCATCACCAAGCACGATCGGGAGGCGATGGAGGAGGCGGGCCCAACCGCCAAGGAACCCCTCCCCCAGCACAGCCTGAAGATCCCCCTGCAAAAGAGCAATGGAATGAACATCCCCAAGATCCCCATCTGCGACCGCAAGGGCCTCCCCGTGCCATTTCCATCGGTCGGCGGCAACTGCACGGTGGGGGCGATCATCGACCCCTATGTCTATTTCTTCGGGGCGATGACGGGCTTCGGCTGGGAGGTGAAGCAGATGATTGTGCTGGACGGAATCAACTATGCGAGCCAGTTTATTCCGGGGTTGTATCAGTGAAAATACATTGGCGTCACAAGAAGCAAACCTCCTCACTCCCACCGAAAGAGGTTATGTAAGAAAGGAACACTATCAATAACTGCGCCCACCACGCGGACGGCCAAAGCACCACCAAACACAAACGTCGTCGCAAACAGCGTCAATTGCGCCCCACTCGTAATAATCGCATACCAATCCATCACTTCCTTTTGTGCCGCCATTGTTTTGCGCATTCGCCGCACGATCTGCTTTCAGAATCTGCTATTAGAATGCCCCCATCCCAAAAGTCGGCGCAGAAAGGGGCTATTGTTAATGATTGTGCCCACAACCACAACTGCCACCGCGCCTCCAGTCGAGAACACAGCCACACCCAGCACGAAATCCACAGCACCCTGCACGGAAAACATTGCCGCGTCCGCATGTCCACCAGCCAGAAATTCCAGCGTGCTCGCCGCACTCCTTTTCGCAGCCATCTAATCGATGTGTCCATCGCACCCAATCATCTGATCCCACCCCATCACCCAATGAACAGCCCGGCTCAAAAGCCAAAGATCCATACTAATGCCAATCGCAAACGCCCCACTCATAAGCAAATGCTCAGCAACTTCCTCAAGGAAAGGCATTCCCATATCATCTCGCTGCATTCTTTCGCAAACCCCCCTCACACAATCACGTGACATTTTCGCGCCCCTTTCTTTCTCCTGCCCCGATCATGACCGATCCTGCTCGTTTGGCTCTAACCATGCACGCAGCAGGCCATGCTTCCTATTTGACTTTGGGCTTTGTGCCGGGGGGCAAACTATATGGACCTCCTGAATGGGGGCCGTGTGTGCAAATCAGTCACAGCGAGATCTACGATTCCGATCAACTCATTGTGTTCGGCCCCAATGAGATCGCCTTGGAATCCATGCGAACAAATGACAAGTCCTTGCAACACAAATTGCTGAACAGCACGCATGAACAACGAATTGCACTGGCCAAATTCGTCGTGCACGGTGCGCATAGTGGTCATGAAAGGACATGCAAAGAAGTGGCTGAAATGATTGAGAAATTTTAGGAAACATATCACGTGACATTTTCGCGCCCACCCCCGATCATGGCTGCTTACTCCCCCCCCCAGCGTGTGTTCATCGTCTCTCCCTATGCCGGCGACGTGGAGGCAAACAAAGCCTATGCCCGGGCCTGTGTGCGCGACTCGATTTCCCGCGGAGAGGCGCCCTTTGCACCCCACCTCATGTATCCGGAAGTTTTGGACGACCGTGATCCGGCTCAACGCGGACTGGGAATGGCTCTCGGACACGTGTGGCTCCAACAATGCGACGTCGTGGCGGTCTATCGCGACCACGACATCTCCCCGGGCATGCACGCCGACATCCATATTGCTGACAAAAATGGGATCCCCATATCCCTCCGCACATATAAGGGGGCGGAAGGAATGTTGGCTTGGGCTTATGAATAAGCGCGTGCGCGATGAAAGAAAGAAAATCTCTCTCTGTGATAAGCAGCCATGGCCGCCTATTGGGAAACCCGCCTCTCCAGCACCCTCGGGCGCTCCATCACCGCCTCCTTCCGGCATTTGCTTGAGGACACGCAGGACGTGGCCAAAGAACACAAGAACGCGGACGCTGCTTTCACCAAATTGTGGACGCGAGCAATCTCTCCAGCCACCGTCTCGGGATGGAGCGCTCGCAATGTCGCCGTCATCGCCAAGAATTGCGCCAAGGAGGACCCGCAAATCACCCGCCTCTATGGCCTGATCTACAAGAAGAAGAGCACGGAAATCGCCCGCGGGCTCGATCAGGTGCTGACCGAGAAGAACATCTTGGTGGCGCCGGCCTTTGAGGTGTTCATCCATGAGGTCTGTGTCCAACTCGTCTCTGCCTTTGATGCCGAGGAATTGCTCACCCTCCTCGATTCCGAGAAACCCCTCCGCATCGAGGGTGCCGTGGACGCTGCCTTTGACAAACTCGTGCCCGCGGAGGCGATTCTGGCGTCGATGGATGCGGAGGTCGGGCCGGACGATAGCGTCAGTCAGGTCGCGTCTCGGGCGGAGGTGGCGGCCCCGGTCCCGGCTCCTGTTCCCGAACAGACCGCACCCACAGACGTGGCGTCGGAGGCTGAACCCCGCGAGCAGGGAACACTCGCCAAAGCGCCAACGGTGATATCGGTCGCGCCGTCCAAGGCCCCCTCCAAAGCCCCCTCAAAGGCCCCCTCCAAAGCCACGTCGGCGGCTAAGGAGGGGTCGGTGGCGAGCCATGCCACCCGCGCGAGTCAGGCCAAACCCCCCCGGCATATGAGCACGGCCCACCACCACAAACACGGCCACAAACACGCAACCCCGCCCCCGTCGCCGTCCTTCTCGGACTCTGATGAATCCGCGTCCAGCACGTCGACGCACGAGACCAGCAAGCACGTGCCGATGCCGCGAGAGGAATGAGACGAATCCATGTTGAGAATCACACGCCCCTCATTTGCCCTTCACGAGCAACATATCCGTCATGCCACCCTCGAAATCTTCATCCACACACGTCGTCTCGATGATCTCTGCGAACTCTGAAAGGCGCGCATACGCCATCTTCGCACGCATCAGATTCACAAAGGTGTTGGTTGGCGCGACCATCAACTTTTCGGCCAAAAATGGCACCGGCACAGAAAGCATCTGAGCCTCGCTCTTATCAGCGCCGTCGTCCGTGGTGAAGAAGACGCGGATCACCCCGATCGGATCAGATTCATCTTCAATCACCAGCCACAGGCGACCGAACTTGGTTGTGGTTATCGCCTCCTTTTCCCAATTGCCTCCTCTTCCACATTCATCGATGGTGGCGAACTGGGTGATCGTCACTTGGTGCGGCACGGGATGGGCGCCAACCAACCCATACGCCGGCACACCGCGGATGCAGACCTCGATCTCGAAATCGGGGCTCTTGATCCGGCGGGAAGAAAGCAGCATGGACATGGTGGGTGATCACAGACTGGGCGCGAGAAATGTCACGTGATCGAATTGGTTCATACGTCTCCCTCATCCTCACCCAAACCAGATCGGCGTGCCCGTTCCTCTTGAATTAGGATCTTGATCGTTTCATAATGCTCTTGCAATGGCTCGGGAATGTGCGCCCCAAACATACCCCCGCCCTGCGTAATCCCCTGCATAATGTTGTTGATCGCTGAAAGTTGTTCGTCGCTCAAGCGTGCCGGATCCCCAACGATCAATTCTTCAAGCGCCCCCAATATTTCACGCACCTCGCCAATCACTGCCGAAAACCCGTGCCGCAATTTCTGCAACGGCGTCTGCTCTTCTGGAATGAATTCGTTGCCGGTGCCCATGACTTGGAATGTTGAAGTGGGTGATCACAGACTGGGCGCGAGAAATGTCACGTTACATATCCCGTGATATATTCTTTCCGGCCCTCGTGTCCTCTCATACATCCGCGTCTTCCTCTTCATCTGATTCGGGGATGGAGGCGAAATCCAAATAATGCAATTCCTCCAAGAGGGGATTAAGGGATTTGAACGCCTCCATCGTCGTCATGCAAATCAGATGGCCCGTGTCCAAAACCAATTCCTCGCGCCGTGTCTTGCACAGATCCGCCCCGAGACGGGTGTGGACACATTCATCCTGCTGGATCTCGGCTCGCATATGGGCACATATGCCGATAAGGTTGGCAGTGAGAGTCGCCAATTTGAACGCGATCTTGTCCTTGGTCGCCCGCTTCTTGGACGCGTATGACTCCTCCTCTTTGGCGGGATAGGAGGCAGGGGGAATGATCGGCGTGTCCATGATAGAAAGGGCGCGAGAAATATCACGTTACCATTCCCATTGCTTGCAACATTCCCGCATATTCTCAGAAATGTATCTTCATCGCTTTCTCAAACACCTCCCTCAGATTACCCTTTGCTTGTGTTTCAGACAAAAAAGAGGTCATCTGATCTTGTGTGGCGCAGAAAAGGGCCCGTGCATACTTCTCGGCATAATTGATGGTTGGTATGAACTCCACGAGGATTTTCCCCTTGAGAATGAACCGAATCCCCGCCGGCTCCAAATCTTCTTTGTTCGCTGGGAACACCAGAATCTCCAAGCGGCACTGCTCAAAGCAAAAGGGGATGTCTCGGGCGGCGATCACGATCTCGGCCATGGAAGAGAAGAGGGGGGTAATCACAGATTGAGCGCGAAAATGATCACGTGACTGGATTGTGATCGCGATCCTCAAAACACACGCCCAAGCACATGAACAAGTCCCCCGGCAGCAATCATCACGGCGGCACTCCCGGAAATGTAATCGCATTCGTGCCAAGCGTAGGTGGAGTAGACAGCAGCACTGGCAGCGGCGGCGGCGGCTTGTGCGCACTGTTTCGTCGGGGCACTTGATGCTGAGACGAGATAGATCGCCCCAGAAGCCCCGGCGGCGGCTGCGGTGGCGATCAGGGGCGTGCGGATGATGTCCGCGACGAAAGAGACCACCGCTTGCGTGCCCGCGACAAACGGCGCCACCGTCTCGCGCAGGGAAGAAAGGTAAGAGGAAGACATGGAGAAGAGAGAAAGGGCGCGAGAAATGTCACGTTACTGAATCACACCTTGTTTGCTTGCTTCAGCATTTCCATTCAAACCTTTCGATCGCCCGCTCAAGATCTGCACCAGAATCGATATTCTTACTCAAAATATCCTGCCCCAACGTATTCAACGCTTCCTCAGATGCCAAGTAGAAATTCCGCACCAATGCATTGAATCCTTGATAACGAGGCAGATCAAATAAAAAAAGGCCCGAATTGACCCTATTCTTAGTAATCCGCACTCCCCACGAATTCACAATTTTATGATCATACTCAGAACGAACAATTCCTCCCGAACTTGGACCAAGCAATTCAATTACAAAGATGTTATCGCCATCAACAGCAACCTCACGCGAGGCCAAAACCAACATGTCAGTCATTGTGCAAAAAGGAGAGTTTGAGGGGGCGATCACTGATTGGGCGCGAGAAATGATCACGTGACTGAATTGTGCTCTCAATCCTCAATTTTCTTCCCCAGACACACATACAAATCATCAAGATCCTTTCCATCGCACATCCCTTGCACAAAAGCATCCAATTCATCGTCATTCGCCTTGAAAATCAAGCCGGCCACATATTCGGGATTGGGCACGTTCTCGAATCCACATCTGAAAGCATCCTTATCATATTGGATCATGATTCCCCGGTTGACCAGAATAGCGATTGTATGGGGATCCATCTCGTAAACCATCACCCGGTAATTTTCGCCTGAATTCCATCCGCGAATGGCAAGCAAAATGCCGCCGGTGATGTTCAGGGCCATTTGGTGGGCGATCGTTTGGGCGCGGAAAGAATGTCACGTTACCATTCCCACACCCATGGCTCTCAGCATCTCCCCTCCCTGCCCCCTCTATAACCTCCTGCTTCAGCGGTTGGCAGACGACCCCGCGGCGACGGAATTCGTGGCGAGGGTGCTGGACCGCGACCCGGGGGTGCCCTCCTGCCGCGAGATGGCTTTCTTCGTGGCGGCTTACGATCCGGGGGAGGTGGTGCCGGGCGTGTCCTGCCCGCCCGCGGACGTCGCCGCTCGCGTGCTCTCCGTGCAAAGAGCCTTCCCGCGTGGGGCCTGCGACTTTTACGCGAGAGATCCGAGCGCTGGACTGCGCAAGAATTACTTGCACACGCCGCGGGGGGACTTTGTGGTGACGCCGCCCAAACTGCGGGGGCTGCTGTGGGCGAGCGGCGTCGGGCTGCCACGTGTGCTGGCCGAGTGTCAGCCACACTTCCTCGCAGCAAAGAAACACGCGGGCACGCCGGCGACACACCGGGTGAAGAAGATCGTGCAGGGAGCCAAACGCAGGAGGATCATGCCAGCGCCCCCGCCCCCGACCCCGCCCCCTCTTGCTTTCTCTCCATATTTGCTCCCCTAACAATGTCAAATCAAAGGATGCACTCTGCGCGCCTGCTCCATATCAACCAATGTGGAGACGGTGTGCCCGAGTCGTCGCACAAATGCGTCCTCGGATTCGGCTCCGTGTCCAGCAAATTCGCGGGCGTGCACCAGCCCCTCCACAGATAAGACATTGGCCGCACCCCGCGCAAACCCGGCCAAGATCGATATCAAGAGCACCCGCAGGGCTTCATCAGACAAACCTGTGCTGGCAGGGGTGGGGGCGGCGACGGCGTCGGTGCGATCGGGGGCGGGGGCTTGACCCATGAAGAAAAGGGCGCGAAAGAATGTCACGTTACGATCTTCTTTCATAACACCACAAAACAACCGCTGCCATCTCATCTTACTTGCCCTTCGTCCGCTGCTTCTTCATCTTGTGCAAGATGTTCTTGGTTTCAAACATATCCATTTTCCACCGCATAATGAGGTCATCACGCTCATCGTCAGATAACTCCCGAATCATATCCGCGACGTGCCGCTCGCCGATCGACACATCCGCATCACAAAGATCGGTGTTGAGAAGCAACTCGCGCTGGAACTTCTTCGTCTTTTCCTTCTCCCTTTCCGCCTCTGCACGTTGCTTGACCACCCTCTCCGCCTCCTCTTGAATTCTCTTTTCGCGATCGATCTCGGCCCTGATATCCCTTTTTTCTTGCTCGAACATCTTCATATCTTTGGACCAGCCATCGACGAGGCGTCGTGCCCCCTCCTCATCCAACTTGACAAGAAGATCCGCGGCTTGATAACTTTCCATGTCAAGAAGCGACGTAGCGTCGTCTGACATCACGCGAAGGGGGGGAAAAATTGGGGTGGGCGATCGTTTGGGCGCGAAAGGAATGTCACGTTACCATCTCCCTAATCATCCACCCCCGTCCGCTTCATCAACTCCTCAAACTCCTCGAGCACCTCATCTGCCTGATCATAGCGCGCTGTGTCCAGCAAAGATTGAAACTCCTCCTTGAACATCTCTGGATCTTGCTCCAACACCACCAAACAGCGGAGGATTTCCGCAAAGGTTTCCTTGATCTTGGGGGCTGCTTGCAGGTATCCGAACGCGAGCCCGGGCAGGTTCACAGCCACCCCGTGGTCATAGCCGACATAGCACGGGCGGCTCCGGGTGCAGAGGTTGACGGACATGACCAGCCGATCGTGCTCGTCAAACACCTTCCCCGCCACGACCGCGTCGTCCACACTCGTGAGGGTGATGTGGGGGGCCTTTGTGCGGGGGCGCTTGCACTCCTCCAACTCGCTCTCGACCTCCTCCAGCCGGCGCTTGGTGGCCTTGAAATCCCACTGCCACTCGGCAAGCACCTCTGAAACGGCAACGGTGTTCATGGTCGCAAACGTCTCCGCCTCCGCCTTCACATCCACGGCATCAAACGAATCGCTCGCATCCGGGCCACAACACAAACAGGGTGAATCGGGACATTTCTCTGCGACCGGGGCGGCTTCCATGGCTTTTGGGGGAGGGGGTGATTTGGGGCGGGCGATCGTTTGGGCGCGAAAAGAATGTCACGTTACATGCGGGATGGCTCCCCAGCCTCACCAGCCTCATCATCGTCGACCACGACGCGTGCTTGCTTGAGACGTCGCTTCTTCTCCGTGTGTTCGCGCATAATCTTGCCAACATCCAATCCAGCCGCCGTCAAAGCCGCGTGCAGGCGGCGTTGGTGCCGCTGCTCAATCTTGTTCCAGATGCTCGGACGGTAATGGTGCGGGATCTTGACATCGTCTGGAAATGTTGGTCCGGCAGCCTTGCGATCGAGCCTCTCCTGTTCAGCAAAGGCCATCTCTGCTTCCATGCGGCCACAGATGACGCGCTCCATAGTTTCCGCACCCTCAACAAACCCCTCCGCCCATTCCTCGCTGTGATTGGAGGGCGAATTTCCAGCCCGGGGTTCGTGAAAAGCCATCCCATGCGCGCGCTTGAGAAGAACCACCTCGTCCTCAACCGCTTCCAAATGGCGCTTCATGCCCACGGCTTCTTGCTTCCACGCTCCCAAAATCTCCATGGCGCGCTTGTTGGACACCATCTTGAAAACGTTCGCTTCCGTCTCCGTGTCCATCGACGTAAGCGGTGCTGGATCGGGCGGGTTGGAGGAAAACATGGGCGATCAGATCAGGCGCGCAAAGAATGTCACGTGATCATTTCTCGGTTCACGCGCCTCTTCTCCCGATCTTTGCGCCCCCTTTGCTGTGATGGAAAAGGACAAAGCCGCACGTGATCGTCAGATCATTGACCAATGGTCGGCGGCGGCAAGGCATTGCGAATCAATGTATGATGTCGGAGCCTTTGTATCAAGAATCAGAGACGCCTATTATTTCGTGGGCATGAAAGACGTGGACGTGGACAAATTCCTTGCTGAGGCTTGGGAAAAATACGTCCTTGCAAGGGACAGGTGCTATGATAAGAAGCAATATCCGGATTGATTGGGCCCGCGCAAAGGAATAGCATGCCCGCCTCAGTGATGAAACTCGTCACACATCCCATCCCGCAAATCCACCTGTGACATTTCCAGCCTGAAATAGACACATCGCAAACGCTTCTGCACTCCCTCAATGAAAGAACGAAGATATTCGCCGCCCCCTTCTTTCTTCGACAATTTTTCGTGGAGAGCATCAACCTCCTTTTCCAGAGCGTCGAAATGAAATGTCAACGCCTCCAAAGCAGATGAAATTTCGATGGCTTCCTCTATGTCGTTCACTGGGTATACCACATCATTGTCTGCCATCGCCGATGAAAGAGGGGAGATCTATTTCTCTCCGACGCGCATCTCGCCCAAAAATATGTAACGGGCAAATGAATGGCTCGCGTGCACCTGCTCGTCGAGGCCAAGATCGCCATCTTCGACCACGACGGATACTGCTCTGGAAATGAATGCGAATACCAATATGTCATTCGCCGGTTTCCGATCCTTCTTTCTCCTGGAGAAAGAATCACACGCCGCTCGATCAAGAAACTCATGAAAAAATGGGCTATCGGCGATCCATTTCCTAATAAAAGTGGATATTGTAACGCTTCGGCTGAAGCGCCCGACGACTGCATCGGGATGGAAAAGCATTCTGCGCGCCTGCTCGAATGGGCTATTGAATTGGCCCCCGGCGGTGAACAATAAGCACTCTCTCATCCAACCCTCACCCATCCTCTTCCACACCCGCCCGCAAAAAAGCCTCCTCGCAATCGTCCATCTCTGCTTCCTCTCGCGCCTTTGTCCGAGATGGGAGAGCGGGAGGGGGCGGCGGGGGAGGTGGGGGCTGATGCCGAACCGCATTCACCACCTGCCGTCCCCGCCACACCGCCTTCTTCTCCCGCTTCGTCTGCTGCTGCAAAAACGGCGAATGTTTGTCCTCCTCGTAAACTTCCAGCCCAATAACAAAGAATTCGGACGTCCCCTTCAGAATCCCCTCTGCATAACGCGGATCTTTCCATTCGGGGTCGCCCTCATCGTTCATGTGCCAACTTTCGACGCACTTCAGCATGCTCTTGTTCGCATCAGTCAAACGCCCCATCTTTTGATTCCAAGTGAGGCTGTTTGTGGTCGTGCTCATCGATGTCGCCTGCCCTTTGTGCAGGCCCACCAGCGCCAACACGTTGTCGTTCCCTGCCCATGTTTGCAGGACCTCCTGCACCAATGACATGTTTGCCACGGCAAACGGGTTCACCTGCATGTTCAGATGGTTATCCTTCCGATTCAGGAGGTCCGGCCGACCGCGAACCAGCACGGAGACCAGATAGGCCACAATCAGCGACACAAAATCGCCCTCCTTCTCCATCTCAATACCTTCCACGCCTGCATAAATAGAGGCAAGATCCTCGCTGAACTTCAGGGGCATCCACGCCAACGGGTGCATCCTCATGAGGTCGGGGCTGATGTCTGCCAGATCCAAATAAGCCGACGTCACATATTGCAGCAGAACGGCCTGCTGGCCAGAAACGATGATGTCCCGCTCAAGAGCACCGTCGCGCTCTTCCACGCTGCTTTGTTCCGTGAACCGCAGGGGAAGCAGCCGCTCTTTCAATTTCTGCGACCCGTCCGAATTCTCGCCGGCCAACGTCTCAATCTGATTGACGTTAATGATGCCCCGTGCGTAGATCTTGTCCTCCCGCAGCCCGCCATACTTCACGGCCATGGAGAAATCCCCGCCCTCCGCCAACAGGGCCAGCGCATTTTCCGACAAATGCGACTTCTTCTTGGTCATCTCTTGCACGACCCAGAGCCACTTCCCATCTTTGGCCAGAGGTTGGAGGACGAACTGCTCTTGACCGGTGCTGGTCTCGATGGGCGCCACAGCACATCGCGGCATGCACCCCATAATCAGGCGTGTCAGGGCCCCTTTTCCAGACCGCGGCACCCCAATCAACGCCGAAATCAATTGCCACATGTCCTTGGCCAGCACCTCGCCCAACACCATGTCCTTCTTATCCACCCCGCCTCTGAAGAAGACGCGGCCGAATCCCGCCGCGAAAAACGAGCCCCAGACACGCCGCGAAAAGCCCTGAAATGCCACGAGTTTCATCACCAACGGCATCGCTGCTTCAAGGTCCCGGAATTCCTTCCATTCCCACGGCGGGGGGTGCACGTCCAACTTGCACGTCGCCAACTTCTCCTCATTCTCCACGCCCAATGCGCCCCAATAGCCGTGCTCAAACCGCGTATCGTCCTTAGTATCCATCAAGGCAATCCGGCGAGCAGCCACACGCAGCCATTCCCCATCCTCACACGCGCAATTCGCACCCAGCACATCGCGCTGATTCTGCAAACCGCTCTCGACCGCCGCCTCGATCTTGGGCATGTCATACTCGTCCGCAGTGCATTCCCGTGCCCAATCCCCCCAGCCCTGCACCAACTGCTTGAATGTTTCCTTCTCATAGAGGGGGTTGTGAGCCTCCAAAGCGGTCGTAATGATCTCCCGGGCCGCGAGTCGTGGAGGCGGCTCGCGGAAAATCCCGGGGATCTCATGGCAGCAAATGCCCCACGCCTCGGGCAATTCCCACTCCACCAATCCCAATCCAGCGTGATAAAAGCCCGGCTTCTGCTCTCCGTCCTTCTCGACAATCGCGGCCACAACTTGCGGATTTGGGCGGAAACGCGGGAACACCTTTGTCTGCACGGCATAGGTGGCCTGCTGAGTAAAGGGCATCGAATCGCAGAACAGATGCTGGAACGCCCGGAGTGCCGGATCGCCGGACGCGTCCAAAATGTCCGTGACGACCTCCAAAGCCGTCCCGCACGCGCGCATCACATTGACGCCACTCGGCTCGTAAACGACCGCCTCCTCCTTCTCGCGAACGGTGCTCGCCACGACGGCATATCCGTGCGCATTCACCTGCTTCTCCACCTCATTCCGCAGCACGGCGATCTTCTGCGCCTTGGTCTTCAATTTCGCCCCCGCACGAATCGCATCGTAATCCTTTATAGTTCCGGGGCTGGGTGCAGACGTCGGCGTGGGCACTCGCAAACCAGAGATCTGCGGGGGCACGAACGGCGGAATCACAAGCGGCGGGGGCAGGAAGCGCGTGGACCGGTTGGGCGGCACGTTCTCGGCTTGCGGCCCGGGGGCAGGCACCCGATCCAGCCCGGCCCGAACTTCGGGGGCATATGTCGGGGACGGAGCCAAGAGCCTCCGCCGCTTGAAATCCATGTCCTCGTCCTCCTCCTCGTCGGGGAGATCTGCGGCCCACGCATCATCTGGATCACCCTCCCACTCACCTCCCTCGGACCCGGAATGCTGGGCGGAAACATCGAGGAATTCCATGGTATGTGGGGGGCACAATGTTCAGGGGCATGCACACACAAAGGGCGCGAAAATGTGTGATCGTGACATGCATGGGCACGTGCATGTCACGTGGCATGGTGCCTGTGGACATTTGGCTGGGAGGGAAAAAGAACAAAAAAAACTTGGGCAAATGGGCCGGCATCGACCATGGATAGA
>ERZ1292629.1001-Hain-H43-01um-R1-1001-length-29771-cov-12_pt1 | contig 26316 bp, 28 predicted proteins | sample MGYA00564399_ERZ1292629 | MGnify/ENA primary metagenome ERZ1292629 (study PRJEB36523, sample SAMEA6512636) | groundwater metagenome | collected 2019-01-08 | study: AquaDiva: Metagenomics assemblies of 32 groundwater samples
GTGGAAAAACAATCAGCGAAAATATAAAGAAAGCACGGGCTAAACTTGGCTTGACGCAAGATGATTTAGCCAAGAAAGCGGATATTAAATATACAACGCTTATGAAAGTCGAAAGCGGTGCTGTTAATAAACCGAGCGTTCAAACTATGGCGAAAATCGCCAAAGCGTTGGGCGTTTCAATTGAGGATTTAATAAAATAGAAAATATGGAAATCAACAAAGTTTATCAAGGTGATTGCTTCGAACTAATAAAACAAATTGATGACGAATCAATAGATTTAATAGTGTGCGATGGTCCTTTTGGAGTGACCGAAAACGATTGGGACAAAATAAAAAACATACAGGAATATAATTTAAATTTAATAAAATTATTCTCAAGGGTATTAAAAAATGGTGGCTCATTATATTTATTTGGGAAACCCAATTGCATTGATTTTGTTGATTATCGTCCCTATCTAAATTTAAGTTCTAAAATTGTATGGTATCAACCCAGCAGATTGGCTCAAGGAAAAACTAAATATACAAATAATTATGATATAGTCGCTTACTTCACCAAGGGAAAAACTAAAGCATTTAATTTAGACCATATCCGCGTTCCGCAATTAGTTGAATTAGAGCACAGAAAAAGATGTGAAAATGTGCCCTCGGTTGTTAATGGTAAATTCCATAAAACAAAATTCAATGGCAACGGCAAGAATCCCGGCGATGTTTGGGGTGATATAAAACAACTTACATATAAATCAAAAGAATTAGTGAGTAGAGAACTCTTGAACACTATACAAAAACCCATTAAGCTGATAGAAAGAATCGTAAAGGCCAGCTCAAACGAGGGGGATACAATACTAGATCCCTTTGCTGGCGTTGGAACTACTTTTGTGGTTTGCAAGGAAATAAAACGAAATTTTATAGGATTTGAAATTAATCCAGATTTTGTTAAAACCTGTAACAAAAGAATAAAGGAAGTCGAATTAAAACAAGCAAGTAAATTATTTGTATAAATATGGTGCAAAAAATAATTTCTAAAATTATAGAGCTCGTAATTAAAGCACAAGAATTAGCATTAAGTATTGGTATTCCCAATATTTTGCAGCCGGGACTGGTTAAGGAAATGATAATTTCTAAAACACTCGGACATGAGTTAATAACTTCAAAAAGAGACGCTGACGCTTGTGATAAAAAAGACCCCTCAATTAAATACGAATATCTTTCTTGTTATGAAGGCGGGACTGGGCAATTAGACCGAATGTTCAAGTCACCCGCAGACAAAAGAGCTGAATCTTTGTATAGGATAACTCGCAATAAGATGATTTACTTGGCGATATTTTACAAGAAAAATCCATTGAAAATTAAAATTATTTACGAGATTCAGCCGAGTGTTTTACTGAAAGAAACAGAGCGTCAACTAGATAGAAGTAGTAACGAGATATCGCATGTTGGTTTTTCTGAAGATTGGGCGAAATCAAATAGTAAGATTGCATACCAAGACAAAGGAATCCCTCAAATTTAAAATTTTTTTGATTAAAAAAACTTATATGGAAAATAATGTCTCAAAAATAAATATCAGTCGGAAAGAATGGATTGAATTTGACTCAATGATAAATCTACGTCCATCTCAAAATAATCGCAGTCGAAATGTAGAAGATATAAAAATTAGACAAAAAATTTTCGATATAATTAATGAATTAATTGAAGAATGAATTATTTGCATAAAAATCTTGCTCATGGACAATGGTTTAAGTTTAATTTTTTTGAACAAATGGCGAATATAGGAAGCGAAATTGAGAGAACTATTTCTTGGCGTAAAAAAAATAATGAAAAAATGTCAAAAATGGCATTTGAACGAGGATTGGAACTTTTAGATATTACTATTGCCGATATTAAAAATCGCCAGCGGCTTAAAGAACTTTGTAGAACTCGCGAGGTATTGGCGGATTATTTTTGGTTTGATAATGAATATAAATCAACCGATGAATTATGGCAAAAATATTTTTACGCTTTTAACTGGGCGGCGAGACGAGATAAATAAATTACCATAGCAATTTTTTGATTCCTTCTTCAAGCGAGATTTTTGGTGTCCAGTTGAGGAGTTTTTTGGCAAGAGAATTATCGCCGATTGAATTTTTTGGTTCGCCTTTTTTTGCCGGAAGATAGATTCTATTATTACTGATTAAATTGGCAATTTGGTTGATTGAATGTTTTTTGCCGCTACATGTATTTATTATTTCTCCATTTCCGATTTTTTTATTTTTCATAGCCAAAATATTCGCGCTCACAACATCTAATACATTTACAAAATCTCTGGTTTGTTCGCCATCTCCAAAAATTGTGATTGGTTTATTTTCGTTTTTTAGTTGAAGAAATTTTGCTATTGCAGTTGCATATGGACTATCGCCTGTTTGTCCGTTCCCATAAACATTAAAATATCGCAAACAAATTGTTTCAAGATTGTATAATTCACTAAAAAGCTTGCAATACTGCTCGCCAATTATTTTATGTAGCGCGTAAGGTGAAAGGGGATTAAGGTGAGCAGTTTCTTTTATTGGCAAAGTTGTTTGCTCTCCGTAGACAGATGAGCTTGATGAAAAAATAATTCGTTTTACGCCCTGTTCTCTTGAAGCTTGTAAAACATTTAAGGTTCCGTCGATATTTACAAGATGAGTTTGTCTCGGGTTTTCTATTGAAAATTGAACTCTGGGAAGAGCGGCGAGATGAAAAACATATTTAACATCTTTAAAAACTGGCAAGATACTTTTGTAATTGCAAATATCAAGTTTAAAGAAGCCTGCTTTTGAATTAACATTTTTTCGTTTGCTTTCGCAAAGATTGTCAATAACAAAAATTCCATAATTTTGTTTGATTAATTCATTAACAAGATTTGAGCCTATAAACCCCGCTCCGCCAGTAACTAAAACTCGTGTCATTGTTTCCCGTATTTTTTCTCAACTTGGGATTTTACCCATTGATAGTGAATAAAAATGCCTTGTTTAAGTGAAAATTGCGGTTTCCAACCAGTTGAGCGAATTAGTTTTGTGCTGAAGTTTCGCGAAGTAACACTATGAGGTCCTTTGATATGCTTTATGCTAATTTTTTTCTTGCCAGAAGTATGAATAATCGTTTGCGCCAATTCATCAACTGAAACATATTCATCGCTTCCGATATTTGTTGGTTTGTCAATATTTGATTTTATCAATGCTCTTATCCCATTAATTAAATCATCAATGTAAGTAAAATCTCTGATTTCCTTACCAGTTCCCCAGACCTCAATTTTTTCTCCTTCTTTTGCCGTAGCAACTTTTCGACTTAAAGCATCCGCGGCTTTTTCTCGCCCACCCTCCCAATTTGATTCTGGTCCATATGTTGTATTGAAGCGGGCAATGCGAATAGGCATTTTATATCTTTTTCCAAAAGCAATTAGCATTCTTTCGCTGTAAAGTTTTTCCCAGCCATATTCATTGTCTGGAAAAGCAGGATAAACTTTTTCTTCTGATATTTTAGGCGCATTAATCGGCATATCTTGATAAACACAAACTGAAGAAGAAAAAAAGTATTTTGGTTTCTTTTTTAATTTAACAGTTTCTGAAATCATATAAACATTTATTAAAACATTATTTTTCATCATATCGTATTCACCTGGCTTCATATATCCTGCGCCACCACGGTCAGCGGCAAGTTGATAAATTTCATCAAATCCATTGGCGACCGTCAATGCCTTTTGACAATTTTTTCTTTTACGCAAATCAATCAATAAAAATTCATCTGCCATAGTTTTGGAATATTCTGGTTTTTTGATGTCAACGCCTCTTATCCAATACCCCTCTTTTTTTAACCGCTTGGTTAAATGTGTGCCGATAAATCCACCGGCTCCGCAAATTAAAATTCGTTTCATATTATAATTATTGTATATTATTTTAATGAAAATATCAATAATAACAGCAACACTTAACAGTGAAAAAACTATTGAAGATACGATTTTGAGTGTTTTTAATCAAACATTTAGGGATATTGAGCATTTGATTATTGACGGAGGTTCAATTGATAAAACATTAGAAATTGTTAAAAAATACCCACAAAGAATTTCAAAAATAATTTCAGAACCAGATATCGGAGTTTATGACGCGATGAATAAAGGAATAAAATTAGCTGACGGAGAAATTATCGGGTTTTTAAATTCTGACGATGTTTATTTTGACAATAATGTCATTGAAGCAGTTGTTGGAGTTTTTTTAGAAAATAACATTGATTGTTTGTGGGGCGATTTAGTCTATGTTTCAAAAGACAATCTTAAAAAAGTTGTAAGATATTGGAAGTCATCAGAGTATCGTGATGGGTTGTTTGGGGCAGGTTGGGTCCCGCCACACCCGACTTTTTTTGTTAAAAAAGAAATTTATAAAAAATACGGCGGGTTCAATTTAGATTTTAAAATCGCGGCTGATTATGAATTAATGTTTCGTTTGTTAAAAAAACATAAAATAAAAGGAAAATATATTTCAAAGCCATTGATTAAAATGCGAACAGGAGGATTGGCACATCAACCGAAAAATGTTGCAAAAGGGAATATGGAGTGTATAAAAACATGGGAAATAAATGGATTCAAAATGCCTTTTTATACACCTGCGCTAAGAACTATCAGGCGCGTTTGTCAGATTTTGATTAAACGCAAATATTTTGCTTAACGAGAAATTGAAAATAAACGATATGATTGCGGAAAATATGTATGATATGAGATAAAGCAGGTTTAATTTTTCAGTAAATATAAACATAAAAAAAGTAAAAAGCAAAAGTCCAATTATTTGAATTATTGAAAAATAGCCAAGCCGTGAAAATATTTTAGATTTTTTTGTTTCAAAGGTAATCCACGCTTGAAAAATAAAATTTATTATAAAACCAATAGTGTAAGCGATAACAGAAGATAAGAGATAATAAATTTTTAATTTTTCGGTCAAAAAATACAAACTAAAAAAAGTAGCAACAAAAGCAAACCCTCCGCCAATCCCGTATTTTAAAAATTGTGTGATGTTATTTTTCATAATATAATTATTTTATGAATAAAACCCTCGATAAAATTATAAGGTTTTTCAGATTTAAAGTTTTATTTGATAATCTTCCAAAAAAAATTAATAAAATACTTGATATTGGATGTGGGAGTAATCCGTGGTTTTTTAATTTTAATAAAGACAAACTAATAAATACCAAAATTGTCGGAATTGATTCAGAAAGCATTAATTTTTTATCAGCGCCAGATAATTTTAATTTTATCAAAGTTGATATTGATAAAAAATTATCTTTTGGAAATGAACAATTCGATTTTATAACAGCTATTGCGTTTATAGAGCATTTAAACAATCCAGAAGAAATTATCAGAGAAGTTTACAGAATTTTAAAACCAAACGGAATTTTTATAATAACAACTCCAAGTAAATTTGCAAAACCGATTTTAGAATTTTTAGCGTTCAAATTGCATTTAATTGATGCAAAATCAATATCAGACCATAAACGATATTTTTCAAAAAAAGAATTAAAAGAGATTTTATTAAAAAACCAATTTACAATAGAAAAGCTAAATTATTTTGAATTAGGCTTAAATCTTTTTGTAAAAGTTAAAAAAGCTTGATACCCCGTGTTATTTTGAAATCAAACACCAACTATCAGCGCATTTGATTAGGCTCTTGAATCCGTTTTGTTGGAATAGCATAATCTCTTTTTTGTAAAAATCGGTTTTGTAAATTTCATCAAAATTTTCAACAAACACAAGCCCATATTTTAAGGTGGAGCTTTTTGGTGGCTCCCCTTCAAAATTTTTATCAGTAGGCTGTGTGGAAATTTCGTCGGTTATATTTTTTTTAATCGCGATTGTTGTCGTTGCAAAACAATCGGGAGACTCAAGCATTTCTTTTTGCAAATACCAATTTGATATTCCGTTTAAATCAATTCCAAAATTATTTCTTCCTTGGCAAAGTTCGTTATCTTTAACTTGCGACCTGAAGTCTTTTAAAAGTTGCGGGTCATTTTTTCCTAAAATCAAAAATTTGTCATAAAAAAAGTTTAAGTTTTTAATTGACAGCGTTAGCCCAAAAGCAAAAATTACGAAAACAATAAACCACCCACCGATATCAAAACTTTTAACAATATAGTACAAAAGTAATCCCGTTGAAATTGAGATAAGCGGTATAAAATAAATTGGACCAAACGGATGAGTGCTCCATTGCATAAATATAGCGGATATAAATAGCGGGAGTAAAAGAATTGGCAAAAACAACATTAAATTTTTTTCGGTTTTTAATTTAAATAATAAGAAAACCAAACCAATTATAGAAGTTATGATAAATAACAACGTGAAATTAAGCTGCATTCGTTGAAAAATAGTCAAAAGCCATGGAATAAATTGTTGCCTAGCGGAGCGATAAAAAAATGAAGCCTCCCAACTTTTTACACCGTCTAATCCATTAACAATATAAATGTGTAAAATATTAATGAAAAACGCAAACAAAATCAAAATCGGCAAAAACCACAAATATTTTTTTCTTTCAGGTGTAAGTTTTCCAATCTTTGTAAAAAGAATAAAAAGCCAAATCCCGAACGGCATAAAGAAATAATGCCATGCGGTTAAGCCGCCTAAAAATATAGAAAGCAAAAATAAATAAAAATATAATCGTTTTTTTTCAAAATAGTGAAATATAAATAATGAAAACGAAATTAAAATAAACGCTAAGGACGGCGGGCTCATATCAAGATGCTTTCCATAATATACCGCGCCGGGCAAAACAGCAAAAACTAAAGAACACAAAAATGCCGCTCTTGAATCTTTGAAAATTTTATAAATAGCAAAATAAAATAATATAAAAGCAAGAAGAGATAAAAATAGGGGACCAAGGCGTGTTGTGATTTCGTTAATGCCGAATAATTTGTAAAAAATCGCGGTTGGGAGCAGGAAGCCGATTGGATGATGCGCGTAAAATTTTCCAGTTAAATCTTTATTTGAAATATCGCTAACCCATCTATTGTATAGTCCAAATTTTAATTTAAAAAAACCGAGACGAGCTAAGTTTGCGGCGCCGATTCCATTTGTGCCATTTGTATCTTCGCTTACATGAACAAACGGCGCGTTAATTTGCCACAAAGATAATCCTAAATAAACAGCCACAACAATAAAAAGCAACCCATATATGCCAAAAAATGTTAAAATGAATTTTTCATTTTTGACATTTTTCGGCGTCAAAAAATTTATTTTTTGACGTTTAAATCTTTCAATTTTTAAATCAACTGGCGAAGTTATTTTTTGTTGAATTTTTTGTTGAATTCTTTTTTGTTTTTTTTTACCCATTATTAGATTAAGTGTGTGGGCGAATCTGTTTTCTTAATTTGAACAGCGCTTTGAAATTCATTAAGCCGTGCTTTATTGGAAATAATTTTGATTCACCGGAACGAGGATAATATGGAATATAGTATTCAGTGAATTTAAATTTTGGATTTGTCGCAACCCTGATTTTTAATTCTTGGGATAACGGCATATCATCGCTTTCAAGGCTTATATCATCAAAAATTTTTTTCTTAAAAATCCACATTCCAGACTGAGAATCTTTTAGCTTTAATCCAAAAAGTAAATTTGCTGAAGTAGTCAAAAACCAATTTCCTATAATTCTTGTAAAATTTATTGATTTTGAATTTTGAAGAGGAAATCTATTACACGAAATAAAATCTAAATTTTTGTCGTTTAAGTATTTTACAATTTCTAAAATTTTTTCAGCAGGGTATTGGCAATCAGCGTCTAGTGTGGCGATGATATCTCCTTGCGCGTTTTTGAATCCGGATTTATGAGCCGCGCCATACCCTTGAATTGGTTCAGAAATAACTCTGGCTCCAGCGTTTCTTGCAATCTCTGCGCTTTTATCTTTTGAATTATTATCCACAACAATAATCTCTGCAACTTCGTTAGGAATTGATTTTATAACTCTTTCAATTGATTCTTCCTCATTATAGCAGGGAATAATGACTGATATTTTATCCATTAATAAATTTTAACATATATTGATAAAACGCCTTAAAATTAAATATTATGGAAATAAAATCGCTTTTGTTTGAAAATACATCGCCAAGGCAAATTGTTTTTAAAAACATTTTTTGGCTGTATTTTTCAAATATAATTTCAAAATTTTTTAAGTTTTTTCTTGTTGTCTACGCCGCGAGAATATTGGGACCAGCTTCATATGGCGCTTTCAATTACGCGCTTTATTTGGTTGGAATCTTTTTTATGTTTTCAGATTTAGGAATTGGTCCGCTTTTAACTCGCGAATACCAGAAAGAAGAAGTTGATAAAAATAAATTGATTTCCACAAGTTTGATATTGAGAACAATTCTTGTTTTAGTAGCGGCTATTGTAGCGATTTTTTTTTATTTTTTTGTTCAAGACCCGCTTGTAAAAACAATTTATATTGTTTTGCTTTTAATGATGATTGTAAGTAATGGAAGAGAATTTTTTATTGCTTTATCGCGAGCAAATAATAAAATGGAGTATGAAAGTTCGGCGTCTATGTTGGAAGTTGCGCTCACAACGATTTTGGGCTTATTCTTTTTGGTCAAAACAGGCTCTTTATATTATTTTGCGCTTGCGTATCTTATCGGGTCTTTGGCGTCTTTTTTGTATATGTTTTTTATGACACTTCAATATATTCCGCGGATAACTTTTTTTGGATTTGATACAGCTAAAAAAATGATTATTTTGAGCACTCCATTCGCATTTGGAGCGATTATAGGAACATTGCTTGGCACAACTGATGTTGTAATGATTAAATGGTTGAGAAATGCGGAAATGGTTGGGCAGTATTCTGTTGGATTAAAAATTATTCAATTATTATTTGTTGTTGTTGGAGTTTTTGCGACAACGCTTTATCCAATTTTTTCAAAATTTGCGGAAGATAAAGATAGAGTTGCGAGAATATTAAAAAGTTCCTCATCATATATTTTGATGTTGGCAATTCCTTTATTTTTTGGCGGAATTTTACTTTCAGATAGGTTGATAGTTGGATTTTTTGGCGAGCAATATCAATACGGAGTTTTGGCTTTTAAAATTTTGATGGGTATGATTCCAATATATTTTATGATAACGATTTTAGATGTTTTGCTTTTGGCTATGAATTATCAAGTTAAAAATATGATTTATACCGCAATAGCGGCTGTTTCCAATGTGGTTCTTTGTTTTTTCTTGATTGCAAAATTTTCAATTTACGGAGCGGCGGCGGCAACAATTATCGCGCAATTAATTAATTTGAGTTTAACTTACAGGCTTTCAAGAAAAATTTTAAATCAAGGGTTTATAGAGATTAGTGCTATTTTAAAATATATTATTGCTGGAATTTTGATGGCTATATTTTTATTTTTAATAAATCCGATTCAGATTTCAACTTTCGCGATAATGCTATTAGCGGTAATTTTATATTTTCTTATTTTGGCTATTGAGAGAGAGAAAAATTTTATTTATTTATTTGAGATTTTAAAAAAAACTACAAAATAAAATGTGTGGGATAGTTGGAGTATTATCTTTAAGAGATAAAACAATTAGCAGACAAGAATTAGAAAAATCTTTGGATTTAATTTCATATCGCGGTCCTGATGCAAGCGGTGTTTTTGAAGATGAAAAAATAATATTAGGGCACCGCAGACTTTCAATTATTGATTTGCTTGGAAACGCTAATCAACCTATGAAATTAAAATGTAAAAAATTCAATAAAGATTTGGTAATTGTTTTTAATGGTGAAATTTATAATTATGTAATTTTAGCGGTACAATTAAAAAAATTAGGACATACTTTTTCTTCAAATTCGGATACTGAAATTATTCTTCATTCATTTGAAGAGTGGGGGAGTGATTGTTTTAAAAAATTTAGAGGAATGTTTGCGTTTGCGATTTGGGATTCTGAAAAGCAAGAATTAATTTTAGCTCGGGATAGATTTGGAATAAAACCGCTTTATTATTATCAAGACAATGATTATTTTATTTTTGCTTCGGAAATTAAAGCAATTTTAAATTTTCAAAATGTAAAAAAGAAAATCAATCATTCCGCCGTTCATTTGTTTTTACAGCAAGGTTGGATTTCGCAGCCACAAACTTTTTACGAAAATATTTTTGCGTTAGAATCTGGTTCGTTTATGATTGTAAAAAATGGAGAAATAACAAAGGATGCTTTTACTGATATTCAAAATGATTTTTTGCAAGAAAAGGAAAAAATTAGTCTTGGCGATGCTGTTAAAAAAGTAAAGACTGCTTTACTGGGTAGTGTTTCAGCTCATCTGGTTTCTGATGTTGAAGTTGGCGCTTTTTTGAGCGGAGGGGTTGATTCTAGCGTTTTAGTAGCTTTAATGCGCGAATTAGGGCAGGAAAAAATTACAACGGTTTCAGCGGTTTTCCCCGGAACTATATATAATGAAGCAGGAAAGATAAAATTGGTGTCAGAAAAATTTAAAACAAACCACATTGATGTAAAAATTTCAGGGCAGGACTTTGTTGAAAATTTAGATAATATTTTTGAACACATAGACCAGCCAACAGTTGACGGCGTTAACACCTATTTTGTTTCTCTTGCGGCAAAAAAAGCTGGATTAAAAGTTGTGTTGTCCGGGCTTGGCGGCGATGAATTATTTTATGGCTACCCGTCATTTACGGATATTCCAAAATTATTAAAATTATCGCCATTTTTAAAATCATTATTGGGCAAGATGATGCTAAAAGATTTTTTTGCAACAGATAACTTCAATCAAAAAATCGCAAAATTATTACAAGTATCAAATAGTGGCGAAGGTATGAAAATGCTGAAAAGCCGAAAAACTTATTTTTCGGCTTTTCAGCGTCAAAAACGGTTTACCGTTTTTGACATTTATTTATCTTACAGAGGACTTTTTTCTGATGAACAAATACAATTATTGGAAGCGAGGGGCGAGAAGTGGGATGTGGGAAGCGATAAATTGGAGATTGAGAATAAAAAAGAAAAAATTGATGATGTTCTTTCTTTAATTTCATATTTAGAATTTTCAAATTATATGAAAAATCAGTTATTGCGAGATTCAGATGTTTTTTCTATGGCTCATTCAATAGAATTAAGAACGCCTTTTGTTGATGATGTTTTATTAAAAACAATTACAAGAATTCCAAGTGAATATAAAATAAAAAATGGAGTTAAAAAATTCTTACTAAAAGAAGCATTTAAAAATCAACTCCCAGATGAAATTTTAAAACAAAAAAAACAGGGTTTTGTTTTGCCCATTGATTTGTGGTTGAAAAATGAAGCAAAGGATTTAATAAAAAATGAACTTTTAAGTTCAGAGATATTTGAGCGACAAACCATAAAATTATTACTAAATAAATTTTATGGCAATAAACTTCACTGGTCGCGAATTTGGTCTTTGTTTGTGTTAAATCGTTTTGTTAAAAAAATATAAAAAATGAATATTCCTTTTTCAAAAAAAATTCAGCTTTGGGTTGTATTTAGGGTAATTGGTTTTCAAAACGCTATTTTGAATTTTTTCAATAAGCTTTTGTTTAAAAAATTAAAAGAACAACCCAAGTCCATAGTTATTTTTAAGGTTGGAAATATTGGCGATGTTATTTGCGCTATCCCATCATTTATTGCAATTCGCAAAGCTTTTACTGGGGCAAAAATAACTTTACTAACTTCATCTGGTAAAAAAGGAACTTTGGGCGCGAGAGAATTATTAGATGGTGTTTGGTATTTAGATGAATTAAAAGTTTATTATGCAGAAGATATTGCTGATATAGAATATAGAAAAAATTTGCTTAAAGAGTTAAAAGAGAAAAAAGTTGATTTGTTTATTCAAATTCCTGATGATTGGGCTAATTTTAAAATTTTATTTAGAAATTTATTTTTTGCAAAATTAATCGGCGCAAAATCCGCTTTTGGATTTAAGGTAAGAACTATTTTAAATTTATTTAAAAAAACACAAATTGATTATTTGTTTGAAAAAACAGAAGTTGAGTTTTTGTTGGATTTATTAAGAACAAACGGAATACATTCTGATAAAGCGGAATTTATTTTTAATGTTACTTCGGAAGCAGAGCAAAATGTAAAAAATTTATTTAAAGAAAAATTTGGAGACGCAAATGATAATTTAATTATTGGAATTTGTCCGGGCGGAAAGGGAAGAGAAAAACGATGGATGCCGGAAAGATTTGGGGCTGTCGCGCAATATTTTGAAAAAAATGCCAAAAACGATTTATCGTTTTTGGCGACGAAAAACAAGTTTTCGTCACATCAAGCTAAATTTGTAATTTTTGGGGCAGGAGATTATGACGCAAGCGCATCGGAAATTATTAAAAAATATATTTCAGATAATAATGTTTTGAACGCCGTAAATAAATTGAGTCTCATAGAGAGCTTGACAATGCTTAAAAAATGCTCATTTTTATTAACCAATGATACGGGAACTATGCATTTAGCTGTTGCTGTTGGAAAACCAGTTGTCGCTTTATTCAGTGTAAGAAATATTTTGGGGAAATGGTTTCCGTACGGCAAACAACATAAAGTTTTATTCCACAGATTTTTAGATTGCGATTACAAAAAAGAAGAGTGTGCAATAAAAAGCCTTGAAGCTATTTCGGTTGAGGAGGTGATAAATAAATGCGAAGAATTGATTAAAGAGATTAAGAGGAATTAAATTTTTATAAATTTGACATTAGAAAGCTTATTTGTAATTTTGATATTCTATAAATTATTATCGCTCGTTATTTTTTGGAATAATTGGCGTGTATATTTCATAAACTTTGTTGCTCCATTTTTTTTTGTATAAATTTTTTTGAAAAAATTGAAAGAGAATATCGTCGTACTCGTGTTTTTGTGAATAATTGTATCTTATAACAACTGGCAATTTAGTATCTTTGGGGTTTTCACTAAAAAATTTTTCTATTTTGTATCGTTTATACACTTCTGTCCATGGATGGGGAAAATAAGGTCTTGTATTTGTTAGATAATATATAATTGGCGCAATCCATGTTACAAGTATTGTGTCTCCATCTTCAATATATTTTGGAAATTCTGCGATTAATTCATTTAAGGGTTCTGCCTTTTCTTTTGTTGTGTATATTCCGCGAAAATATTTGTGGTTTATTTTTGCATTGAGTGAAAATCGGTTATATGAGTCATTATATGTAAATACAAATGCATTAACCAAGCTATATGCTACAAATATAATTATCAAAGAGTTCATAATTTTATGCAATAGTTTATTTTCAATTTCAGCGGCGATTGAAGTATCTTGTGATAATTCTTTATTAGATATACTGAGCGCAAATTTAATTTTTTTGATATTGTAAATAGAATTTAATACAAGCGGAAAGGCGACAGGCATTATAAAAAGCGAATTAATTTGTCTTGCGCCTGATGCCGCTGGAATTACAATAAGTGCGATTAATATTAAAAACGCAATAATACTCAAATTTTTATTATATTTTTTGTAATTCAATATATGCAATAATAAAATTACATAGCATATTCCTGTAAGTAATTCCACAAAGCGAAATCCTATTGGAACACCCCAAGGGTTATATTTGATATAAAGTAAAAATAAAAACAATAATAGAAAAAAAGATTTTATAAAAAAATTTAATCTGCCTATTTTTAAATATAAGTACACAAAAATCGCAAAAAGAATTAAAAGAAATAATAAAATTCCATCGCTAAACAAATTTGAGTATCCTTTTAATGTTTCAAATAATAAACCGCCATATGGACCATGCGGTTGCGTAGCGTCCAAAAGATAGCTTATAGATTTAACATAATAATCATAATGACCCAGCGATTTCATAATATAAATTGCAACAAAGTAGCCAGACAAAGCGCCAAACAAAAACATAACGCATTGTTTTAAGGATTTATTTAAATTTATATCGTTTTTAATATATCTATTCAAAGGTATTGCAAAAATAAATAACATACCTAAAATATTAGGTAATCTTACCAACGCATTAAAAAACAAAATAAGTCCCGCTCCAAAAATTGGCAGAACACTATTATTTTTTAATCCTTTAATTAAAAAAAATATTGCTATGACAAAAAATAAAGCGCTCAAATTGTTGTAGCTAAGTAAATTGAATGTTAAAAAATGATAAGAAAATACAGATGACACCAAAAGTCCTAATAATAATATTTTTTTATCAATATATTCTCTAAAAATAAAATAAGCGAATACAAGGGTTAAAACACTTACAAGCGCGCCCGCAAATCTTACTCCAGCAACTCCAAAATTGCCGAAAAATTTTAACCATAAACCGCCTATTATACTTGTTCCATATGTTCCGAATGTATCACTTATACTGGCAGGGTCGGAAAATATTGATTGATATATTGTTAGTGCGTTTCCTTCATCGCTAAAATTTAAACCTTGCCATAAAAATAAAAATGGATAAATTATAATAACAAGCCACATTAGCGCAGTGGAATTATTTTTTATCCAATTTGTAAATGAATTATTATAGAAATCGCTCATTTTGAAAACAAATACTATATTTTTATGTAATTATTATACCATTTTTTAAGGCTCGGCTTCAATAAAACACAAAACCGAGTATAATTTATTGTAATGTCATTTAAGTATTTTCGGTTAAAGTTAAAAATAATTTTATCGCTACTCGGCAAAAGAAAAATAACTCTTAGAAAAATTTTTAATACATTGTATTGCTATGTTGCTTATTGTTTAAAATTAAACAAATCAGCAGTAACACCATTTTTGATTAATTTTGATTTATCAAATTATTGCAATGAGAGATGTATTTTTTGCAGAACAGAAGACGGAAAACTATATGACCAAAATCCAACAAACAAATGCGGTTTTTTGGAAATGGGAATGATGAATATTGAAATATTTAAAGATATTATTCAGCAAACAAAAAAAACTTTGCTTATGGCTGTCCCATATGTTAATGGCGAACCGTTCATTTATAAAGATTTAGGAAAAGCGCTCAAAATCGCGACAGATAATAATGTTGCCACAATGATTGCAACGAACGGAATTTTGTTAAATGAAGAAAATATTAATTTAGCTTTAAATAATGGGCTTGATTTTATTAAAATACAGGTTTCGGGATATACTCAATCGGCGCATAACATAGAACATCGTGTTGGAAGCGTAGAAGCGATTAAGGAAAGTTTAAAATTATTATCCAAAAAAATAAAAGAAAGAAAATCTTCGCTGATTGTAATGATTGATTATATTCTTTACAAGCATAACGCTCATGAATTGGAATTATTTAGAAAATTTGCAAAAGATTTGGAATTTATGTTTAGTGTAAGACCCGGCAATCCTTTATTTATGGAAGATAAAGAAGAAAAACAATACACAAAACAATTACCAACCAATGTTCCATGCGATTGGCTTTGGAAGATTTTAACAATAAATTGGAACGGAGATATATTCCCTTGTTGTGATTTCGTGACTTGGAGCGATATTAAGGGATATGGAACTTTTGTTCCGGGAGAAACTAATATATTAAAAATTTGGAATGGTACTGGCGCTATGAAAATGAGAGAAATACATAAAAAACATGGACGCGGTCCTATTTTAATTTGTTCTAAGTGCCCAAGAAGTGGAGTAGAATTTAAATTTTAATGCTGAAAGCTGAAAAGTGAACTTTGTTCACTTTTCAGCCATAAAATAAGCTTTGCTTATTTTATGATTTCCATTCAATAGTCAAATTAAATAGTGAAATTTCGGCGTGAATCTTCTCACAACTTGTTGCGAGGAGATTCACTTTAACGGTACATACCATATGGAAAAACGAATTAAAATCACATTAAAAAAAGGGCAGTGTATTGGGTGTGGAACATGCGTTGCAATTTGTCCAAAATTCTTTGAATTAAAAAACGAAATTGCTAATTTAAAAAATTCTAAAGAAAATGACGAAAAGTTTGAATTAGAAATAAGCGCAAGCGAAGATGATTTGTTGAGCATAAAGCAAGCCGAAAAATTTTGTTCAACAAAAAGTATCTTGATTAAAGAAGTTTAGTAAAAAGTTTCTGTAAGTATCTCTTCTTCTTTCGCCCCCTCATTTTTTAGCTCTCTCCATAAATCATTCACAAATCCTATTGGACCGCATATGTAATAATGTTTTTGCTCTAATGTTTTCAGGTATTTTTTTAGAATATCGCAGTTAATCCTTTGAGATTCTTTAATCTCGGTATATTTGTTCTTGTCTCTTGTTAGCAAATGAATCATCTTAAAATTTTTAAGCCGTAATGATATTTCTTCAAGTTCTTTCCAAAAAACAACATCATTTTTTGTTTTATTGCTATAAAAAAGATAAATATTTCTGTCGTTATTGCTACTATACAAACAGCTTTTAATCATACTATAAAAAGGAGTGATACCAATACCACCTGCTAAAAAAATACAATCTTTAATATTATTGTTAAGGCAAAAAAATCCTTGCGGTTTGCTCGTTTGAATTTTATCGCCAATTTTTAAATTATGAAGCGCTCCGGAAAATACCCCAATCTTTTTTACAGTAATCGTTAAAAACTTTTCACCCGGCGCGCTTGAAATTGTATAAGCCTTATTTTGATTTGGCAATTTATTATTTGGCAAACTAACCATTATAAATTGTCCCGGCAAAAAAGTAAAAATTTCACCACTAGAAGGAATAAATTTTAACGAAATGACATCATCGGTTTCTTTTATTTTTTCTTTAAGAATAAATATATTATTTTCTGTTTTCATTTTTTTGCATATAATCTGCTATTGCTTCTTTTAGAGCCAAATGTCCCATCACAGAGCAGTGAAATTTTATATCAGGCAAACCGCCTAATCTTTCTAAAATTTGTTGAGGTTTTAAGTTGAGCGCTTTATCTATCGTCATCCCCTCATTTTCTGTCACCATTACAGACATCATAGAAGTAGAAGCAATTGCCGAAGCGCAACCAAATGTTCGCCACTTGCATTCTATAATTTTAGATGTTTCTGAATTAACTTTGAGCCATACAATCATCATATCCCCACAAATGGCGCTACCGCTTTCGCCTTTCCCGTCAAATTTATAATCCAAATCATTTAAAAGAATATTTCTCGGATGAAAAAAATGGTCTTTTACTATATCGCTATAAATCCAAGAATCGGACTTATATTGAGCGTCGTCTTGCGTTATGTCGGTTTGTAATTTTTCGTTTTCGTTTGTCATTTTATAGAAGATATCATTCGTAATTTCGCGACTACGCGAGGTAAAATTTTTATTACAAAATCAATTTCTTGCTTTGTTGTTTTTCTACCTAATGTAAATCTTATGTTGCTGTGTGATAATTCAGGAGAAATATTTATAGCGGAAATTACATGAGATGGTTTGAGATTTGACGAGCCACAAGCCGAGCCAGTTGAAGCAAAAATTCCAAATTTATCAAGCATTAAAATCAATGATTCACCCTCAACTCCTTTTATGGAAATGTTAATGTTACTAGGCAATCTTTTTGTTGGATGACCATTTAATCTACAATTTGGTATTGATTTTAAAACATTTTTTATAAAATAATCTCGTAAATTTACAAGGCGCGCATTTTCTTTATACATTAATTTTGTTGCTAATTTAAGCGCTTCAGCAAATCCTACAATCAAAGGTGTATTTTCTGTGCCAGCGCGCAAATTTTTTTCTTGTTCGCCGCCAACAATAATTGGTTCTAATTTTATTCCGCTTTTAACATATAAGCAACCAATACCCTTTGGACCATAAATTTTTGAACCATTCAAAGACATAAGGTCAACCCCTAATTTGTTAGCGTTTAATGTGATTGCGCCAGTTGCTTGCGCCGCGTCTGTATGTAATAAAAGGGAAGGATTAATTTTTTTTATAATTTTAGAAATTTCAGCAATTGGTTGTATCGTGCCAATTTCATTATTAGCGAGCATTATTGAAATCAAAATAGTGCTTGGTTTTATTAATTTTTTTAATTCAGGTATTTTAATAAGTCCATTTGAATCAACGCTTGTATAATCAACTTCAAATCCATCGCGTTCAAGTTTTTTAGTTATTTCTATTACAGCGCTGTGTTCTATTTTTGAAACTATGATATGTTTGCCCTTGTTTTTATAACTTTTAGCAACGCCATATATAGCTAAATTATCGGATTCAGTTCCAGACCCAGTAAATATTATTTCTTCAGGCTTGGCGTTTAAGATTTTAGCAACATCAAATCTTGCTTTTTCAATAATGGATTTTGATTTTCTGCCCATTTTATGCAAAGAAGACGGATTTCCAAAATATCCTTTCAAATAAGGCGTCATTTTTTTGAGAACTAACGGGTCTATATAAGTTGATGAGGCATAGTCAAGATAAATGTTTTTCATTTTTAAATCTCGCGATAAATTTAATTGTTAGCGTTTGCCTGATTATTTTTGTCAAAACCAAATGTGCTTTCAACTATAAAATTGGGCCTTCGTTTTGTTTCTATAAATATAGAATTAATATATAATCCTAAAATTCCCATAGCCAAAAGGTTAAGTCCTCCTAAGAATAATATAGCCACCATTAAAGCTGACCAGCCCGGAATATTGTGTCCTAAAAATTTATTAATCATTACCCAAATCGAATAAGCAAAAGCGCCCATTGATACAAGAAAGCCAACAAGGGATATTAGTTTAAGTGGCATATCTGAAAAAGAGATTAATGCCGAATTAAAAAAATTGCCTATTACTTTTGCGCTAAAAATTGGAAATTTTGTTTCTCCTGCAAATCGTTTCTCGCGTTTATATTTAATAGTTGTTTGCTTAAACCCAATCCAATTTATTAAACCCCTAATAAATGGTCTGTGTTCTTTTAGTTGGATTAAATGGTCAGCTGCTCGCCTGGAAAGAAGTTTAAAATCACCTATATTTGGAGCAATATCAATTGTAGATACTTTTTTAAGAATTGAATATCCCAATTTTGTTATTGCAAGTTTTATTTTTGATTCACCATCTCTGGATGTTCTTTGTGTATGAACCACATCAACTCCCATTTTTTTGTAAGCGTTAAGCATTTCAGGAATTAATTCAGGTGGGTCTTGCAAGTCGGCATCCATATAAACTAAAATATTGCCTGTGGCGTATTTCATTCCAGCTAAGACGCATGGAGAAACTCCAAAATTACGAGACATATTGATTATTTTAATATCTTTATGATTTTGAAGTTCGGATAAAAGTATTTCTAATGAACGGTCAGTGGAAACATCGTTGACAAAGACTAATTCATAGGCAGCAATTACTTTTTTTATTTTTTCAGATATCAAAGTTTGCCTTAATCTTTTTATCAATTCAGGCAAAACATCTTCTTCATTTCTGAAAGAAAGAATTACGGATACTTTGTTGCCCGAAGTATAATTTTCTTTATGATGATTGGTTGACATGATAAAAATATATAATTTATTGTTCAACTTTTTATTTGTTAATTATAAAGCATTAGATTAAAATTATAATGATGGAAGTTTTGTAATCAAGATATTTTGGAGCAAAAACACAAGGAAATACAAATGTTTATTCTTTAAAATATAGCGCTAAGGCTTTTTTTGATAGCGTATATATAATTAGTTTGATAATTTAACTCAAATATAGGTTAATGATAAATTATTTATTTCGTATAAGAAAATATTTTTTATTTGCTATTCTTTTAATTGTTTTGTTCGTAGGTGTTTATTTCAGGCAGGCTGGGTATTTGAATTCTGAAAAAATACTCTTGCTTACAACAAAAATGAATGAATCCACAATTCTTGCTCCATTTTTATTTATTTTATTTTATATCTTGCTTATTATTTTTTTTATTCCAACGCTACCTATGAATCTTGGCGCAGGATTTATTTGGGGAGTTTTTCCCGGTGGAATAATATCATTGATTGGATCTGCTTTGGGCGCAGCTGTCTCTTTTTTAATTTCTAGATATTTAGCGCATGATTATTTCAATTCTAAATTTAATAGTTCATTTTGGGTATCAATAAGAGACGAGGTCGGCAAAAGTGATTGGAAAGTTGTCGCGTTTACAAGAGTCAACCCAGTTTTTCCATTTGGCTTAACGAGTTATTTTTTTGGTTTGTCGCCTATAAGTTTTAAGAGGTTTTTTATATCAACAGTTGTTTTTATAATACCCCCTTCTTTTTTATTTGCTTATATTGGCAGTATGTTTAGTGATATCGCATTAAGCAGTGAAATGCCCGATTTGGTTCAAAAAATTTTTATTTTTTCGCTATTAGTAACTGTTACTTTTGTAGTTAACATATTAGTAAAAAGACATTATAATATTAAAGATGAAAACAACACTATTGATTCCGACCAAAAATGAGATAGAAGGGTTAAAAGTAATTATGCCGAAAATCAAAAGAGAGTGGGTTGATGAAATTTTATTTGTTGATGCAGGTTCAATTGACGGGACTTTGGAATATATCAAAGAAAACGACTATAAATTTATAATTCAAAAAACCCCCGGCGTGCTTTCTGCATGGTGGGAAGGGTTTGAAACATCAACTGGCGATGCGATTATTTTATTTAGTCCAGATGGTAATTCTGTCCCTGAAGTTATTCCGCAATTAGTTGAGAAAATGAAAGAAGGGAATTACGATATTGTTATTGCTTCTCGTTATATAAAGGGAGCAAAAAATGAAGACGACAGCAAAGTTACAGCTTTTGGAAATAGATTTTTTACCGGCTTCATAAATTTTATTTTTGGAGGAAAGTATACAGATACCTTGGGAATGTATAAAATTTTTAAAAAAGAACTTTTGACAAAATTGGAATTATATAAAGAAAAAGATACTCATTTTGAAGTTATGCTTGCTATTAGGGCGGCAAAGAGAAAATTAAAAGTCACTGAAATTCCGGGAGACGAGCCGCCGAGAATTGGTGAAGGAGCAGGAGCGAGCAGGGCATGGCCGGGTTTTTTCGGAAAAATCAAAGGAGGTTTGAGTATGTGGAAATGTATACTTAAAGAAATATTTTTTTGGAGATAAAGCTATTTTTTAATAAATACATAATAATCCGGAGAGTCTAATAAATTTTCGCTAATTATTACACCTTTTGTAGTCAAAGCGGAATTTTTTTTCTGTTTTTGTAGAATAATATATTTTGCTAAAATTTTTAAATTGATTTGTGGAAATTCAAATTTACTTTTTGTGTTAAAGACAAGTTCATAATCAATGCCAAGCGATTCCATGTATTTTTTTGTGATATTTTTTTGGCTTTGCGGAGTGATAATTAAATAATCTCCTTTTTTAATTTCATCAGGCGTATCTTTTTCAAATACAGAAAACGGCAGTTGAATTTTAGAAAATATCGGCTCTGGGTGTTCTGTTGCAATATTAGATTTTAAGTCAAATGTTGAAAACGACTTGCCATTTTTGGCATTTTTAACTTTTTGAGTATTTATTTTTTTGTCTGAGAGCATAAATTCTCCAAAAATAAAATAAGCACCTCGTCCTGCGGCTAAGTCAATTCCGTCAAGAAACACACTTGTTTGTTTTTTGTCATTTGTTGAAATATTTTTTGCCAAAAAATCCAATGTTTTATTGAAATTTATTGGTACATATTTGTGCCATGTAAGAAAATGAATACCAGCTGGGATTGAGTTTAAAACAAGTAAAAACGCAACAATTCCTAAAATAATTTTCCATACCTTGCTTTTAAATTCATTATTAGCCAAAAAATAAATTAAAGAAGGGAGTACAAAAGCGTAAGCTGGCAATAAATAATAAGGATTGTAGAGTTTAAGAACAAAAAAAGCAAAAACATAAAAAGAACCAGCTAAAAGCATTGAATCGTATAATGGTTCAGCCTGAGAATGCTTAATAAAAATTTTATAAATTCTAAAAAATAAAAGTGGCAATAAAATCAATACAAGAATTGGGTCAGAAAAAAAAGCGTAATTGAAAATGTTTTTTATATAAGAAAGTAGCTGGCTATAAATTAAATTGTCTTTTTTGAATAAAAATAAAGATGCGTGTTTATATATTAAAAAATAATAAAGCAAAAAATAAAACACAGAACTTAATATTAAAAAATAATCAAGCTTTTTTATTTTTTTATCCGTATTTTTTTTAGAAAATATCAAATGGCTTAGCGCAAAAATACCAATTACAGCAAAATTTATTTCTTTATAATAAATAGCCAAATTGGCAATAACGCCGGCTAAAATCAAATACCAAGTTTTTTGTTTTTGAGAATATAAAAAATAACAAAGCAAAAAAGCTGTAAATAAAAAAAGTATATTTCTTTCTGGCAGTTGTAATCTGAACCATGTAAAAGTAAATGCTGGCAAAAGTATAAGTAAAGTCGTTGCTCCGTAGAGGATAGATTTTTTTTGAGTTATAAAGCTTAATAATTTTATAAACAAAAAAATAAAAATTAAAAATTGAATTGCGTGAATAAAGTAATACCAAAATGGCGATGGCGATCTTGAAAACAACCCGATAAAATTGTATTCCATAGAAACAAGTGGCTGAAATCGTCCCAGCTCTTTCCAATCATAATATGGGAAATTATCGCTTGCGTATATAAGCGGCTTACCAGATTGTAAGGTTCTTAAAAATACAAAATCATCATTTGGTCCGAGATGAGGATTGATTAAAAATAGAAGCGCATAAAATAAACAAAACACAACGAATCCCCAAAAAACTAATTTTTGATTAGTGTTATTTGTCATTTATTTTTTTATAAACACATAGAAATCAGGTGATTCAAAATTTGGCTTTCTTATGTCCATTGTGAATAATTTTTTGCCGGGTTGGAGATTATTATACTTATACAATAAATATCTAGCAGCTTCTTTAAGTGTTAACATTGGAAATGCCAGCTTGCTTGTTGTCTTGAAAGCTAAATTATATTCATTTTCAAGCGATTTTAAATAATTTTTATCTCCATTATTTTTTTTTGAAAAATCAGTGCTTAAAGAAGAAACAATTAAATAATCGCCAGTTTTTATTTGCGAAGGTTTTTCATTTTGAAAAATTGAATAGGGAAGCGCAATTTTTGGAATTGCTATCGGAAGCGGTTGTGATTTTGAAACTTTCACATCTTCAATTTGCGCTCGTAAATCAAATTGTTTCGTGGTTAATTCTCTGTGTAATAAAAATTCCGAGACTATAAAGTAATTCCAGTTACCACTGCCTTTATTTAATCCATCAAGAAACACATTGGCGCGTTCGCCAGAATGATTAATTTTTATATCATTGGTTAAAAAATTAAGAGTTTTATTAAAATTTAGCGCCATATATTTGTTGTATGTAAGATTGTGAATTCCAAGTGGGAGAGAATTGAATAAAAATAAAAAAGCAGTTATTATAATTAAGCATTTCCAAGGCGGCTGAAAATTTTGCAGATGCAAAATTTTCAGCGTCCAATTCGATTCAATCGCACCGGACGATTTTTTGCAACTTTTTTGTGATAAAAAATAAAAAACCGATGGAATAACAAAAACATAGATTGGCATAAAATAATGAGCTCCTTGAATATTAAGAATAAAGTATGCAATAACAAACAAGAACGCGGAAAATAACATTGAATCATAAAGTGGCTCCGTAATTTTATGTTTTATAAAAATTTGTTTTAATCGCCAAATACAAAGAGGTAAAAAAATGAATATTATTAACGGGTCTGTCATGAAACCATAATTCAGCAAATTTTTTAATAATGTAACATAAAAAGGAATAGAGGCATTTTTGCCATGCGTAAATGCTCCGCCTTTCGGCAAAATATACAAGCCATAAATAATAACATAAATCAGCGCGCTCAAAATAATTAAAGCGCACAATATTTTTGTTTTTTTGTCGGATTGCTTCCATGATGAAAGCAAATAAAAAAACGCAAAAGCGCCAACAATTATAAAAGCAATTTCTTTATAGTAAATAGTTAAATTTGCGGATATAAGCGTAAGCGTAAAATATCCCCATTGTTTTTTTTGAGCGTAATTAATAAAAAATAAAAGAAAAGCCGCAAGAAAAAATATAAAATTTCGTTCTGGAAGCTGAGTTCTAAACCAAACAAAAGTAAAGCCGGGGATTAAACTTAAAAGCATAATCAATAGATACCTTGTTGATTTTTTAGGAATTGATAATTCAAAAATTTTTAGCAAAATAAAAATAAGGATTAAAAATTGTGTTGCGTGGTAAAGATAATATAAAAACGGCGATGGTGATTTTGAAAAAGGTAAAAAAATATTATATTCAAGCGCTGCTAGCGGTGTAAATCGTCCATATTTCGCAAGATTATAATACGGAAAATCGGCGCTGTAATAAAGAAATGGTTTGTCGCTTTGAAGCGTTCGCAACATCATAAAATCATCATTTGGAGCTAAATTGGCGTTAATTAATAACGCAAAAATATAAGTTGCGATAAAAATGATAAAAATAAAACCAACCCTGTTAGATTTTAGGTTTAAGATTTGATTCATATAAATTTCGCAATCGTATCTAAAAGATAGTGAAGAATAATTTCGTGCGACGATTCTGTAATTCCATAATTAGAAGTCGGAGTATAAATGTTTAAGTCGCCCATTTTTGATAACGCATTGTCGTTTTTAAATCCAGAAAGAGTTATCGTCCAACATTTTTTCTTTTTTGCCGATTTAACACCATTTCTAATATTCATAGAATTTCCAGAGCTTGAAATTGCGATTAAAATGTCGCCAGCGTCAGCGTGAAATTCAATTGCTTTTTCAAAAACTTGTTCAAAAGAATAATCGTTTGATAGGCAAGTTAAAAATGGACCATCGTTAAAATTTATCGCGCGAATTTTTCCAACTTTTGTAAAGTCTTCAGATATATGCCCACAAACAGCAGCGCTTCCGCCATTTCCAATTAAAATCAATTTTTTCTTTTTAATTTTTGCCTGCTGAAATTTTTTAATAATCAAATCAAGCGTCTCGTTTGTATCTAATTTTTTTCGTTTATTGTTTGTTATTCTGATATCAGCAAATGAATCACCAATCATTTTTAAGTATTCGCTCAATGTTGTTTTAGGCATTATTGCTATTATAATAAAAATAATTAAAAATACAAAAATAAATGGGAAAAAAATCAAAAGTTTATATTGTAGGAAAAGAGGGGTTTGTTTTGAAAGCCTTGGTTAGAAATTTGCGAAAAAACGGCTATGACAATATCATTACAAAAACGCCAGACGAACTTGATTTATTAAATTTTGAAGCTGTTTCTGATTTTTTTCAAAAAGAAAAACCAGATTTTGTCTTTGTTCCTTCATATAAGAGTGGAAGTATACAAGCAAACATAAAATCCCCAGCGGAGTTTATTTATGAAAATTTAGTTGTTCAAAATAATATTATTCATAATTCTTATTTGAATGGCGTTAAAAAGCTTTTGCTTATTGGAGCGTCTTGTGTGTACCCCGTTAGAAATCCAATTTCTAACGGGGCGAGCCCCAAAAATACTCCACAACCAATAAAAGAAGAATATTTTTTAACAGGCGAGCTTGAAAAAACAAGCGAGCCGTATTCAGTTGCAAAAATTTCAGGAATTGTAATGTGTCAATCATATAACAAACAATATGGAACAAATTTTTTTTCAGTTATCCCAGCAACACTTTATGGACCAGAAGATGATTTTGATTTAGAAAAATCTCATGTTTTGTCAAGTTTAATTAGAAAATTTCACGAGGCAAAAGCAAAAGGCGAAAAAGAAATAACACTTTGGGGAAGCGGGAATCCAAGAAGAGAATTTATTTTTGTTGATGATTTAGCTGAATCCTGCATTTTTTTGATGAATAATGATTTTGATGTAGATTTAATAAATATTGGAGTTGGAAGTGATATATCGATAAAAGAATTAGCTGAAATGATTAAAAAAATTTCAGGGTTCAGCGGAGAAATAAAATGGGATACATCAAAACCAGATGGAGCTATGCAAAAATTGCTTGATAATAGTCGCATAAAATCACTTGGCTGGAGTTCAAAAACAAGTTTTAACGAAGGATTAGAAAAAACTTACAAATGGTTTGTTAAAAATTATAATATGTTAAAATGATAAAATAATGGAATTAAGTCAATTGGAAGAAAAAGCTTTGTGGCTGAGAAAAGAAATGTTGAATATTCATAAAATTTCTTCAGGCTCAAGATTAGCATCTTGTTTATCGCCAATAGAAATTTTTGTTGCGTTATATTATGGTGGAATCTTAAAATTTGATTCTAAAAATTCGAATTGGGAAGAAAGGGACAGATTCGTAATTAGCAAGGGGCATGGTTCTGTTTCTTTATATCCGATTTTGGCTGATCTAGGTTTTTTTGATAAAAGTGAGTTATTAAAAGTTGGTAAAAAAGATTCTTTTTTATGTGATATTCCAGATACAAGAATTCCGGGATATGAAAC
>ERZ1292629.1201-Hain-H43-01um-R1-1201-length-26304-cov-9_pt1 | contig 26304 bp, 21 predicted proteins | sample MGYA00564399_ERZ1292629 | MGnify/ENA primary metagenome ERZ1292629 (study PRJEB36523, sample SAMEA6512636) | groundwater metagenome | collected 2019-01-08 | study: AquaDiva: Metagenomics assemblies of 32 groundwater samples
AGCAAACTCTTCATTTTGAACAGGTTTTTGAGGCGGCCCGGCGCCTGCGCTATGTCAAAGACGGCGTGTTGAAGCACGTGAAATTCGGAATGGTGCTGGGAGAAACCGGCAAAAAAATGTCCACCCGCAAAGGGGAATTCATAAAATTGGAGAATCTTTTGGACGAGGCGCATAAAAAAGCCGCAAAAATAAATCGGCAAGCCGCGGAAGTCGTTGGCATCGGCGCTGTTAAATATCGTTCACTGTCCCATGAACGAAAAAGCGACATTGTTTTCAACTGGAACGAGATGTTGAATCTAAAAGGCAATTCCGGGCCTTATCTTCAATATACTTACGCGCGGCTCAAAAGCGTTTTAAGGAAAGCAGAAGAATCGGTTCGACAAGCTCACCGCAAGCCGGATTTTCTTCTGCTCGCAAGCGACTCCGAGAAAGCCGTGATTCGGCAGCTCGCTTATTTTCCGGATATTTTGGAACGCGCCGCCACGCTCTACGAAACCAATATTGTCTGCGATTATCTTTTCAAATTGGCGAACGTTTTAAACCGCTTTTATGAAAGCGAGCCGATACTCAAATCCCCGAAACCTCTTCGCGAGAACCGTTTGAATCTGATTCTTGCGGCAACCATTGTTTTGAAAAACGGCTTGCGTCTTTTGGGCATCAAGGCGCCGGAAAGAATGTAACTTAATTTTTTAGATAAATATGGCATGCTGAAAAATCTTAAAAATCTTACTTTGCCGGAAATAGAGGAAAAAGTTCTGGAATTCTGGCAGAAGAATAAAATTTTTGAAAAATCCGTCACGAAACCTAAAACCTCTAACCTAAAACCTAAAACCTTCGTATTCTACGACGGGCCGCCTTTTGCCACTGGTCTTCCTCATTACGGCCATATTTTGGCGAGTATCATTAAAGACGTCATTCCCCGCTATAAAACAATGAGGGGCCATCGCGTGCCGCGCCGGTGGGGCTGGGATTGTCATGGTTTGCCGGTTGAAAACGAAGTTGAAAAAGACCTCGGTTTTAAGACAAAGAAAGATATTGAAAAATTCGGCATCGGGAAATTCAACGAGGCAGCGCAAAAAAGCGTTCTCCGCTACGCCGACGAATGGAAAAAAATCATTCCCCGCATGGGCCGGTGGGTGGATATGGAAAATGATTATAAAACGATGGATTGGCGCTATACCGAATCAATCTGGTGGGTCTTTAAATCGCTTTTCGACAAAAAAATGATTTATGAAGGATATAAATCAATGCATATTTGCCCGAGGTGCGAAACCACCTTGGCGAATTTTGAAGTAACGCAGGGATATAAGGATATAACCGACATTTCTGTGGTAGCGAAATTTGAGCTTGTTGGCGAGCCGAATACTTATGTATTGGCGTGGACGACGACGCCGTGGACACTTCCAGGAAATGTTGCTTTGGCAGTGGGAAAAGAGATGGAATATGTTTCTTATTCAACAAAAAATGAATTTGGCAGAACTGAAACATATATTCTTGAGCGCAATGCGTTTAATCGAATGAAAATTGAAGCAGTGGTAAATAATGTTTTAATGCGCGGGAAAGATCTGGTTGGAAAATCATACAAACCGCTTTTTGATTATTACTCCAAGGATAAAACTTTAAAAAATCGCGAGAATGGATGGAAAATTTACGGCGCTGATTTCGTGACCACCGAAGAAGGCGCCGGCATTGTCCATATCGCTCCGGCGTTTGGCGAAGATGATATGAATCTGGCGCAGAAACAGAATCTGCCTTTTATTCAGCATGTTTCAAGTGACGGAAAATTTAAGCCGGAAGTTAAAGACTTTGTCGGTCTGTCCGTGAAGCCGAAAGATGAACATCAAAAAACAGATATTGAAATTATTAAATGGCTCGCCAAAAACAATAAACTTTTCAGCAAACAAGAAATTATCCATCCCTATCCCCACTGCTGGCGTTGCGACACGCCGCTTTTGAATTACGCGGCGAATTCCTGGTTTGTGAATGTTTCGGCAATTAAGAACCGGCTGATTAAAAATAACAAAAAAATAAATTGGGTGCCGGCGCACATTCGCGACGGCCGATTCGGCAAGTGGTTGGAAGGAGCGCGCGACTGGGCGGTTTCCCGCTCGCGATTTTGGGGCGCTCCGATTCCGGTTTGGCGGTGCGAAAAATGTAAAAAAATAAAAGTCATCGGTTCAATTGAAGATATCAAAAAAAATATCAAAAAAACTTGCAATAAATTTTTTGTGATGCGTCACGGAGAGGCGGAGAGCAACGTCAAAAACGTCGCTAACGCAGACCTAAAAAACAATCATTACTTTCTCACCGATAAAGGCAGAAAGCAGGTATTAGCCGCCGCTGAAAAATTAAAAAGAGAAGGAATTGATTTAATTTTTGCTTCTGATTTTGCGCGAACTCGCGAAACTGCCGAAATTATCGCGGAGCGGCTTGGTTTTGGGAGGAAGAACGTAATTTTTGACAAGCGGCTGCGCGAGGTTAATATTGGAATTTTTGAAGGAAAAAACGCTGAACAATACCGCCGATTCGCCTCAATCAAAGAAAAATTCAGCAAAACTCCCGTCGGCGGCGAAAATTTGACAGAGCTTAAAAACAGGATTTCAGAGTTTTTATATGAAATTGACGGTAAGTATTCAAATAAAAACATTTTAATAGTCAGTCACGAGTATCCTGTTTGGCTTTTAATGGCCGGCGCGACAGGCGCTGATTCGGAAAAAGCAATTCAATTAAGAGAAAACAAGATTGATTTTATTAAATTTGCCGAGATTAAAACATTTAATTTCATCCCGTTGCCTCACAATCGGAATTACGAACTTGATTTCCACCGGCCTTATATTGACGAGATTAAATTTGACTGCTTATGCGGAGGGGAGATGGAGCGCGTGCCTGATGTTTTTGACTGCTGGTTTGAATCCGGGGCAATGCCTTACGGACAAGCGCATTATCCTTTTGAGAACAAGGCGGATTTTAAAAAGAATTTTCCGGCCGAATTTATAGCCGAAGGAATTGACCAGACCCGCGGCTGGTTTTACACCCTTTTAGTCCTTTCAGTCGCGCTGTTTGACAAGCCAGCTTATAAAAACGTCATTGTTAACGGAATTATTTTGTCGGAAACCGGGGATAAGATGAGCAAGCGCCTGAAAAATTATCCGGACCCAATGGAGATTGTGGGTAAATACGGCGCCGATGCCCTGCGGCTTTATCTTTTGTCCTCGCCGGCGGTGGCTGGAGAAAACCTGAATTTTTCCGAGAAAGGAGTTGATGAGGTTTATAAAAAAGTGATTTTAAGATTATGGAATGTTTATAAATTTTATGAGCTTTATTCAGAAAGAAAAATTAAAGCCAAGACCTTAAAAGAAATAAAAAGCGCCAACGTTTTGGATAAATGGATTTTAATAAAATTAAGCCAGTTGACCGTTGAGGTTTCCAAAGCGCTTGACAATTACGAACTTGACCGGGCCAGCCGGCCGATCGCGGATTTTATTGATGATTTGTCCACTTGGTATATCCGGCGTTCGCGCACGCGGTTTAAGATTCCCTACGCTTCGCATTTGCACAAAGAAGATGAAAAAGCCAAAAAGGATGCGGATGACGCCATTAAAACCACAAAATTTGTTTTGGTTGAATTGTCTAAAATAATCGCGCCGTTTATACCGTTTATGGCAGAGGCGATTTATCAGCAAATCGCGAATCGCAAAGCGCAAAGCGTTCATTTAGAGAGCTGGTCGGTAGTCGACAAAAGGGCGATTGATAGAAAATTACTAAAACAGATGGCAAAAATTAGGCGACTGGCGTCTTTGGCGCTGGAAGCGAGAGCTAAAACGCAGATAAAAGTTCGCCAACCTTTATCAGAATTAAGAATTAAGAACGCAGAATTAAGAAATAAAAATGAATTACTGGAAATTTTGGCGGACGAAATCAATGTTAAGAAAATTATTTTTGATGCAAAAATTAAAAACGAAATTGAATTAAATACGAAAATCACCCCCGAATTAAAAGCCGAAGGTGATTTGCGCGAATTAGCGCGAATGATTCAGGATTTGCGGAAAGAAGCCGGCTATACGCCGAAAGATAAAATTTATTTATACCTTGAAGCGCCGAAAGAAATTGAGTATATAGTCAAAAAACATCTTAAAGGTTTCCAAGAAAAAATCGGCGCCAAAAATATAGAATTTTGCAGAAGTAAAGATTTTGACGCGGAAGAAGAAACTCAAATCGATGGTCGAAAAATTTGGTTGGGGATTAAGAAAGTTTAATGATTTTTCAATTCCCAAAAAATTTTTATTGGGGGAGTGCGACTTCAAATTATCAAGTTGAGGGTGGGAATCATAATGATTGGAGCGAGTGGGAAAAAGAAAATGCTGAGCGTTTAGCCAAAGAAACCGAAAAGAAATTCGGCCATTTACAAAATTGGTCTGAAATAAAAAAGCAAGCGCAAAATCCGCAAAATTACATTTCCGGCCGCGCCTGCGACCATTACAATAGATATGAAGAAGATTTTGATATTGCCAAATCTTTGGAGCACAGCGCTCATCGTTTTTCCATTGAGTGGTCGCGGATTGAGCCGGAAGAAGGGAAATTCAACGAAAGAGAAATTGAACATTATAGAAAAGTTATAAAAGCGCTTCGCGGACGCGGCATTGAGCCGTTTATTACTCTTTGGCACTGGCCGATTCCCATATGGCTTCGCGATAAAGGCGGTTGGGAAAATAAAAAAGTCATTGATTATTTTTCCCGTTATGCCGAAAAAATAGTTTCTTCTTTAAAAGACGATGTTAAGTTTTGGATTACTATTAACGAGCCGGAGATTTACGCAAATAATTCTTATTTAAAAGGCGTTTGGCCGCCGCAAGAAAAAAGTTTATTTTCTTATTTGAGAGTGGTTAAGAATCTAATTAAGGTTCATCGGAAAGTTTATAGAATAATTAAGACAATCAATCCAAATAGCCAACTTGGAATCGCCAAAAACAATATTTATTTTGAAGGATGGCAATTATTTCTTATTAATTGGTGGTGGAATTTTTATTTTTTAAATCAAATTAAAAATTATCAGGATTTTATTGGTTTAAATTACTATTTCCATCGCCGTTTTCTTAAAAATAAAAATGAGATTATTTCCGACCTTGGTTGGGAGATTTACCCGGAAGGAATTTATTATGTTTTAAAAGATTTAAAGAGATATAATAAACCGATTTATATTACGGAAAACGGAGTGGCGGACGCGAAAGATAAAAAGCGGGAAAAGTTTATTAAAGAGCATTTGAGATACGTGTATAAGGCAATACAGGAAGGCGTTGATGTTCGCGGCTATTTTTACTGGTCGCTTTTGGATAATTTTGAATGTGACAAAGGTTTCTGGCCGCGATTCGGGCTGGTGGAGGTGGATTATAAAACAGGGGAAAGAAAAATCAGACCCAGCGCTTACGAGTACGCTGAAATTATCAAAGAAAACGCTCTAAATTTATGAATTGGTTAGGTTTCGCCTTAATCGGTTATTTTCTAAATTCGGTTGTCAGCTTAACCGATAAGTTTTTTTTAACTCAGCGGGCCACTACCAATCCGGTTGTTTATACTTTTTATGTCGGGATTTTAAGCATCTTCGCTTTAATACTGGCGCCTTTCGGATTAAAATGGTTCGGTTTAAATCAATTTTTGACTGCTCTTTTAGCCGGCGCTTTGTTTTTAACCGCGCTTTTTTATCTTTTTCGGGCTTTGGATGTCAATGAGGCGTCGCGGGTTTTTCCAATCGTTGGCGGTTTGACGCCGATTTTAATTTTAGTTTTGTCTTTTATTTTTCTAAACGAGCGGTTAATTTTAAAACAAATTTTCGCCTTTTTTCTTTTGGTTTCAGGAGGGGCGTTGATTACTCTCAAGCCAAGCGTAAAAGGTGTTTTAATAAAAGGAATAAGGTTTATCGGCTTAGCGATTTTATTCGGCGCCGCTTCTTTAGTTCTGACAAAATACGTTTTTATCAATCAGGGGTTTATCAGCGGTTTTATATGGACGAGAATCGGAATCTTTTTGACGGCACTTTTATTTTTAATTCCCGAGAGATGGCGAGAAGCGATAATTATGGGAGGCAAAGAGTCAAAGGGCGGGTTAAGTCTGTTTTTAGTCTCTAATAAAGCCCTTGCCGGTTTTGCCTCGCTGTTTATCAACTTTGCCGTTTCTCAAGGAAGCGTAAGTTTAGTAAATGCTCTTTCCGGGATGCAATATGCGTTTCTTTTTGTCTTGGCGATTCTTCTTTCCAAGAAATTTCCGTTTATCTTAAAAGAGAAAATTAGCGGAGTAATCATCGGTCAAAAAATTTCAGCGATTCTTTTAATCGGCGCCGGCTTATTTATTTTGATGATATGAAAAAGATAATTTTTATTCTGATTTTTATCTTCGGCTTTTTATTTTTACTCTTTATTTTTTTGTTGCGGCCGCCTTATGGAATTTCTCAGAATATCAAATGGGGGATGGCTTTTTCCAAGCCCTTCGCTGTTGCTCTGGGATTGGACTGGGAGGAATCTTATTTGGCGATTTTAGATGACCTGAAACCAAAATCTCTGCGTTTACCCATTTATTGGCAGGATGTTGAGCCGCAAGCTGGAGAATATTTCTTTGACGATTATGATTGGTTAATCGGTGAAGCCCAAAAAAGAGGAGCTGAATTGATTTTGGTTGTTGGCCGCAAACTTCCTCGCTGGCCGGAATGCCACGAGCCGAATTGGATTAAAAATGAGCAGTTAAAAATAAAAAATGAGCAATTATCAAAATACCTTGAAGCGGTTGTTAATCGTTATAAAGACGAACCCAATCTTTACGCTTGGCAGATAGAGAACGAACCCTTTTTGCCTTATGGTGAATGTCCGGAATTAGACGTTGAATTTTTAGACAAAGAAATCGCTTTAGTCCGCTCTTTGGATTTCAAACATCCGATCATTGTTACCGACAGTGGCGAATTAAGCATCTGGCTAAGAGCCGTCAAAAGAGCGGATATTTTCGGAACCACAATGTACCGCATTATTTGGAATAAATACACCGGCTATATTAAATATCCTCTGCCGCCGAAATTTTTCTGGTTGAAAGCTAATTTGATTCATCTGTTTTATCCTAATAAGCCAATCATTGTTTCCGAACTTCAGGCCGAGCCGTGGGGACCGAAATTAATTTATGAAATTTCCCTAGAGGAGCAGTTTAAATCAATGAATTTGGAACAGTTTTATGATAATATAAAATATGCCAAGGAAGTCGGTTTTCCCGAAGTTTATTTATGGGGCGTCGAATGGTGGTATTGGCTCAAGGAAAAAAAGAACCGCCCGGAATTTTGGGAAGGAGCAAAAAACCTGTTTTGATTTATACTTAATTAAGTATGCGATATAAAATCGGTGTTGATATCGGCGCTTCAAAAATATTGGGGATAATCGTCAATAATAAAGGGAATATTTTCCGAAGCATTAAAATAAAAACGCCGAAAAATCGGAAAGATTTTTTAAGTAATCTTTATGAACTCATTGCCGCTTTAATTGATTTAGTCGGCCGAAATAAAGTTTCCGGCATTGGCCTGGCGGTTGCCGGCGTGCTTGATAACGATGGCAAAACACTCAATAGTCCGAATATGAAGTTTATTAACAACTTGAATTTAAAACGGTTGATTTTTAAAAAATTCAAAAAGCCGACAAAAATTATCAATGACGCCAGAGCTTTTTTGCTGTATGAATTGAAAAGCGGAGTGGCTAAAAATCATAAAAATATTGTTGTTTTAACTTTGGGTTCAGGAATCGGCGGCTCTTTAGCGATTGATGGAAAAATTGTTCAGGGAGCCACTAATAGCGCCGGAGAGATAGGACACACAATAATAAAAGTCAGAACGCGAAAGCCAAAAGACGAAATTTATGAATTGGAGGATTTGGCGGCGGCTAAAGCAATGAGTTTAGGTTATAAAAAAATGGGCGAGAATTTGGGAATTAGTTTGGCAAATATTGTAAATATTCTGAATCCGGAGATTATTGTCATTGGCGGCGGTTTGGCTTCAGCGGGGGAAAAAATTTTATCGCCAGCTAAAAAAATTATGAAAAAATATATTATCTCGCCGAAAGCCAAAAACACGCCGATTGTCATTGAAAAAAATTATGCCGTTGCCGGCGCTCTCGGCACCGCAATTTTATAGCGATAAAAAAAGAAGCTCTGTTATTTTATTTATGCCCATATTTCTAATTTCTCTTCCGATATTTTTAATAATTTTCAGCGGCTGGCTGTTGAAAAAATTTAGAGTCGTCACCGACGACTGGATTCACATTCTTAATAATTTCGCTTACTATGTGGCTTTGCCGGCTTTGATTGTCGGCAGTTTTTGGGAGATTGATTTTTCAAATCATCAGTCTTTGCGGTTAATTCTCTGGAGTTTGGTGATTGTCGTTTTGTTTTCTTTGGCAATTTTTATTTTGCTCTCGTTTTTTAAAATCAGCAAGTCCCTGAAAGCGGCAATCTTTTTAGGGGCAACGGTCGGCAATACCGTTTATATGGGTTTTCCGTTGGTTGAGTTGGGATTCGGAAAAGAATATTTAGCGAGCGGGGTTTTGGTCGGTACGGTTTATTTAATCATTCCTCTACTGATAGTAATTTATTTAATTCAATATTTATATTGCCGTGAACATTGTTTAAGAGGAGAGATTGTCGGTTTCATTAAAAATCCGTTGGTTATTTCTGCTTTCGCCGGCATTATTTTAAGCTTCCTGAAATTTGATTATCCGCTGCTTTTGAGTATTAAAAAATCAATCATTCTGCTCGGCGCCACGGCTTCGCCGGTCGCTTTGTTTGCCTTAGGCGCTTTCATGTATAAAAGATTTTTGGAAAAGGATTTGGGACGGGTGTTTCTGGTTTCCGGCCTGAAGATGGTTGTCGCGCCAGCGATTGTTTTAATCGGCTCTCTGTATTTTTACAACAACGGCGATTTGAAAATTCTGACTCTTCTGGCGGCTATGCCGGTGGCTGTTTCAACCTTCGTCATCGCCGAGAGATTCAAGTTGGACAAAGATTTAATCGGTAATTCAATAATCATTTCAACAATTTTTTCGTTCATCATCGCGCCGATTATAATTTTTTTGTTTTCATAATGATAATCACTAATTTTAAAAATTTAGCGAAAAATTCTTTACGCAAAAAGGCGCTTTTAATTGCCGAGGCGGGGTATGAAGCGATTGATATCGGGAAAACAATAGGTTTTAGGTGTAAGGTCTTAGGTTTTAGAGGCAAAGAATATTTGGTTATTAAATTACCCAATAAAGAAGAGAAGATTAACCTTGATAACTTTAAGCGGATTTTCATTGTCGGCGTCGGAAAAGGTTCGGCTTTGGCTTCCGCTGCTTTGGCAAAAATTTTAGGAGAAAGATTAACCGGCGGAATCGCGCTGGACGTCAAAGAACTACAAACTACAAACTACAAACTACAAACTTTTGTTGGCACACACCCTCTTCCTTCACAAAAAAACATCAAAGCGTCTCAAAAAATCATCAAATTAGCGGAAAGTTTAGGCGAGAAAGACCTGTTGATTGCTTTTATTTGCGGCGGCGGGTCCGCGCTTTTTTGCGGTTCGGAGCAAGAATTGAGAAATTCGGTTTTGGCGACGAAATTTTTGACAAAATTCGGAGCGGATATTATTGAATTAAACATCGTCAGAAAGCATTTATCCGAAGTTAAAGGCGGCGGCTTGGCAAAACTGGCTTATCCGGCAACTATTGTCTCTCTGATTGTTTCCGATATTTTGGGCAATAATTTATCAATGGTCGCTTCCGGTCCTACGGTTTATGACAAAACTACGAAAAAGGACGCGGAGAAAGTTTTAAGAAAATACTTCAATATGAGGACATCTGTCCAGAAATTAGTCCGCGACTTGACGGAAACGCCAAAAGATAAAAAATATTTTAAAAAAGTAAAAAATATTCTTTTTCTTTCCAATCGCGAGCCGGTTTTGGCAATGGCGGAGAAAGCGAAAAAGTTGGGCTTAAAGCCGAAGATTTATTCTTTGAAACTTAAAGGCGAAGCAAAAAACGCGCTGATAGGGTTAACCATATCAGCGCGTTCAAACGAGGCGGTAATTGCCGGAGGAGAAACAACCGTAACCCTTCGGCAAGCTCAGGGCAAGGGCGGAAGGAATATGGAAGCGGTACTGGGAACTTTAACAAAGTTAATTCAGAATTCAAAATTCAGAATTCAGAATTACGTTCTTTTGAGCGTTGCTTCCGACGGCCGCGACAATACCGAAGCCGCCGGAGCGATTGGCGACATTTTAACCTTAAAAAAGGCCAAAAAATCAGGCCTAAATCCGCAGAAATTTTTGAATAATCATAACTCGTTCCATTTTTTTGCCAAAACCGGCGATTTGATTTACGCGGATAAAAAGAGTTTCAATGTGGCGGATTTGATGCTTGTTCTGAGTTTATCGAAGGAGTAATATAAGAGTATGGAATCTTTCATTAAAAAGCTCAGCGAAGTCGGGATTAAAGACGTCGGCGAGGTCGGGGGCAAAAACGCCTCGCTCGGCGAGATGATTCAAAACTTATCGCACGAAAGCCTGCCTGCCGGCAGGCAGGGAGTGAAAATTCCCGGCGGGTTTGCGACTACCGCGGCTGCTTATCATTATTTTTTAAAACAAACTGGTTTAGGGCAATTTATTAAAAAAACTTTAAGCGGCTTGAACACGAAAAATCTCAAAGACCTGGCGAGGCGGGGGAAACTAATCAGGGAAGCGGTTAAAAAAGCAGAATTTCCCGATGACCTCAAAAGAGAAATTGTAAACGCCTACAAAGAACTGGAGAAAAAATACGGCAAAAATGCCGATGTGGCGGTGCGTTCCAGCGCCACGGCCGAAGATTTGCCCGGAGCGTCGTTTGCCGGCGAACACGAAACGTTTTTAAACATCCGCGGCGCGGAGCAGGTTCTTAAAGCCGTGCGCGCGGCAATGGCTTCGCTTTTCACCAACCGCGCTATTTCTTATCGCGTGGACAAGGGCTTTGACCATTTTAAAATCGGTCTTTCGGTCGGCGTTGAAAAAATGGTGCGTTCGGATATGGCTTGTTCCGGAGTTATTTTCACGCTGGACACGGAGTCCGGCTTTCCGAATATAGTTTTAATCAATGGTTCTTGGGGTTTAGGCGAGATGATTGTTCAGGGCGAGGTGACGCCGGATGAATTTTTGGTGTTCAAAAAGAAAAACACGATTATTGACAAGCGGCTGGGCGTGAAAAACCGGAAAATGATTTATTCAATCGGTCAGGGAATAAAGAAAACTAAAGTCATCAATACTTCCCGAAAAGAAAAAGAATCTTTTGTTTTGTCGGATAAAGAAATTTTGAAATTGGCAAAATGGGCGATATTGGTTGAAGAACATTACTCAAAGAAAAATAAGAGATGGACGCCGATGGACCTTGAATGGGCAAAAGACGGCCGAACCGGAGAATTATTTATTGTCCAAGCGCGACCGGAAACGGTTCACGCCAGCCGAGATTTTTCAAAAATAAAAGAGCATGTTCTATGCGAGTCAAAAGTCAAAAGTCCTGCCTTGTCGGCAGGCAGGCAAAAGTCAAAAGTTATAGTCAAAGGCACTTCCGTCGGCAGTAAAATCGCCGTTGGCAAAGCGCGGGTGATTATGGACGCAAAAAACGTCGGGCAGTTCAAAAAAGGCGAAATACTCATAACCGATATGACCGACCCGGACTGGGAGCCGATTATGAAAATCGCCTCGGCGATTATTACGGATAAAGGGGGCCGGACAAGTCACGCCGCGATTGTGTCGCGCGAGCTCGGAATTCCCTGTATCGTCGGCTCGGAAAACGCCACCAGAAAAATAAAAACCGGCCAGACCATCACCGTTGATACCACGGGTAGCGAGGGGTTTGTTTACGAGGGAGCTTTGAAGTTCAAAATAATTGAGCACGACGTTAAAAAATTCCAATCCGCCAGTCGGCGGACGAAAACCAAAATAATGATGAACATCGCCACTTCGGAAACGGCTTTTGAAAAGTCGTTTTTGCCTAACGACGGTGTGGGATTGGCGAGAGAGGAATTTATTATCGCCGGAGACATCGGGATTCATCCGAACGCGCTGATTAACTACAAAAAATTATCTCCAAAACTTAAAAAAATTATTGATGGGAAGACAGCGGGCTACAAAGATAAAACTCAATTTTACGTAGATAAACTCGCTTACGGTATCGCTAAAATCGGAGCGGCGTTTTATCCAAAGCCGGTAATCGTGCGTTTTTCCGATTTTAAGACCAATGAGTACAAGACGTTAATCGGCGGCGAACTTTATGAGCCGCTGGAAGAAAATCCGATGATTGGCTGGCGTGGGGCATCGCGGTATTATCATCCGAATTTCGCAGCAGCGTTTATTTTGGAATTAAAAGCCATCAAAAAAGTCCGCGAAGAAATGGGCTTGGATAATATAGAAGTGATGGTGCCGTTTTGCCGGACCCCTAAAGAAGGCAAAAAGGTTTTGGAAATAATAAACTCAAAGCTAAAAACTAAAAGCTCAAAGCTAAAAACTTACGTGATGTGCGAAATCCCTTCCAATGTTATTTTAGCCGACGAATTTTTGAAGATTTTTGACGGAATGAGCATCGGCTCAAATGATTTGACACAGCTTACCGTCGGTATTGACCGCGACGGAAACGAGATGATTCGCGGCATTACCAACGAAAATGATGAATCAGTTAAAAAACTGATTTCCGAAGTCATTAAAAGATGTAAAGCCAAGAAAAAATACATCGGAATCTGCGGCCAGGCGCCGTCGGATTATCCGGAATTCGCGGAATTTTTGGTGGAGCAAGGAATTGAGAGTATATCGTTAAATCCCGATACGATGGTTAAAACCACGCAGAAAATTTATGAAAAAGAGAAAAAATGAAGAAAATAGAATATTTATGAAAATAAATAAACCTAAGGTCTTATTAAAAGATTTAGAATTGCAAGGGGAAAGAATAAATTTAAGACCGCTAAAATTAAATGATGTTAGAAAGATATACTTAACTATCAAAAACGATGAAACAATACTTAAAAATACTTTAATACCTTATCCGGTGACGATGAAAAAAGAGAGAAAGTTTGTAGAAAACAGTATTAAAAATACCAAAAAAGGCACGGATTTTGTTTGGATAATTGAAGACAGGAAAACAAAGGAATTATTGGGTTGCGTCGGGCTTCATAAAGTTCGATGGGATAATAAAAACGCCGAAATCGGTTATTGGTTGAATAAAAATTTTAGAGGTCAAGGTATAATGTCGGAAGCGGTTAATTTAGTGTTAAAATTCGCTTTTAAAAAATTAAAACTTCACCGTGTTTGGGCTGGAGTTTTTGCCGATAATCCATTTTCGCAAAGAGTTTTAAAAAAATCAGGATTTAAAAAAGAAGGGTTTCTGAGAGAAGCCCATTTTCGCTGGAACAAATGGCGAGATGATGTTATGTACGCCACTTTAGATAGAGAATTTAAAAGATAAATATTCCAGCTCCGCCGGTCACCAGAAAATTTTTGAGATTGTGAAAGAATTTTTGATTGAAAACAAAATAATTTAGCCGCTTTTGATTTTTTGAATTTGTAAGATATTCCAATATTCAAATATTTTAAAATTTAAGACATTTCAATTTTTATATTTAAATATTTATATTTCCCTCTATGGCAAGTATAGAAAAATTTGAAGATTTAATTTGTTGGCAGAAAGCGAGAGAATTGGTGAAAAGTGTTTATAAAGAATTTCAAGGTTGCCGCGATTTAGGATTTAAAGACCAGATTCAGCGCGCGGCAATTTCAGTAATGAGCAATATTGCGGAAGGTTTTGAAAGGGGAACGACGCAGGAATTTTTGAATTACCTTTATATCGCCAAAGGTTCGGCTGGCGAGGTGCGTTCGCAATTATACGCGGCTTTTGATACTGAATATTTAAATATTGAAACATTTAAATATTTAAATAATTTAGCGAGCGAATGTTCACGACTAATTCAGAGTTTTGCCTACAAAGTGAAAGGCGGTTCGCGAAGGGGTTTGCAGTTTAAGCATATTAAGAAAATTGATGCCACCAAAGAAATTTTAAGACAATATGCGCCGGAGGTTTATAAACGATTTTATGAAAAAGAATAGAGACTTCAATATTTAAAAATTTAAATATTTAAAAACATTTAAAAATTAAATATTAAACATTTAAAAATGAGATTTACCGATAAAAATGAGATTTACCGACGCTAATTTAAAAATTATCTCAGATTCTCGCGGCAACGATACCTTGGAAGCCGAATTAAAAAGCGGGAATTTTTCGGCGACAGCCAGCGTGCCGGCCGGCAAAAGCCGAGGCACGCACGAAGCGTTTGTTCTGGAGCCGAAAAAGGCGCTGGGAAAGTTTGAAGAGATAAGAGGCAAGGTTTTAGAAAAAGAATTTGAATCGCAGGAAGATTTTGATAATTTTTTAATTTCACTTGACGGGACACCGGATAAAAGCAATCTCGGCGGGAATTTAATTTTGGCTTTGACTTTGGCATTCAGCCGGCTGAAAGCAAAAAGCGAAAATAAAGAACTTTTTCAATACATAAAAGAAAACTCAAAACTCAAAACTCAAAACTCAAAACTTCCACGACCTATATTTAACGTCATCAACGGTGGGGCGCACGTCACCAACCCAGCGTCAAAATTGGATTTTCAGGAGTTTCAGGTAATTCCCGAAGTTGAAGATTCCGGCATCGCTTTAAGCGTCGGCAAAGAGTTTTATCGTCGGCTAAAAGAATTTTTAGAGAATAAATTCGGCAAAGAAAACGTTGTTTTGGGCGATGAGGCGGGCTTTTCCGCGCCTTTCAAAAACAACGAAGAAGCGATTGAAATTTTAGCGGAATTGATCGTCAAACATAGATACCCTTTGCGGATTGGACTGGATGCCGCGGCCACGCAATTCTACAAGAGGGAAGAGCATTATTTAATTGATGGCAAAGAGTGTTCAACTGACGAATTAAAGGATTTATATCTGAGGCTAATTGATGCATACAGAATTTTATCCATAGAGGACCCTTTTTATGAAGAGGATTTTGATAGTTTCGCGAAACTGACGCACAACTTAACGCAGAACCGACGCGAAACTTTAATCATTACTGATGATTTAACAACGACCAATCCCGAACGGTTAAAAACCGCCATTGCTCAAAAATCCGGCAACGCGATTTTGATAAAACCAAACCAGATCGGCACTTTAACCGAAACCTTGAAAGTCGTAAAAATGGCTTATGAAAACAATTGGCAGGCGATTATCAGCCATCGGAGCGGCGAAACAATGGACGATTTTATCGCTGATTTGGCTGTAGGAATCGGCGCTTGGGGTATTAAAGCCGGCGCGCCGTCCGTGCCCGAGAGATTGGCGAAATACGAAAGAATGCTTAAGATATTAGAAATTAGTAATTAGAAATTTTAACAAGCTTTGTCCGGTCATTTCTTTTGGTTTAGGAATATTCAATAATTCCAAAATCGTCGGCGCGATATCCGAGAGGACGCCGACGATTTCTCTTTCTGATTGACGGATTTCCGCTTCGCTTCTTTGCCGTTCGTATTCTTTTGCCACCAAATAAATCGGCACTAAACTTGTGTCGTGTTTTGTTTCCGGCATGCCCGTAACGGGATTAACCATTCTTTCAATATTTCCGTGGTCAGAGGTGATAATTAAAACAGCATTATGTCCGAGGACAGCTTTGACGATTTTCGCCATTTGTTCGTCAATGATTTTAACCGCCTGAATGCCGGCCTGAAAATTACCCGTATGGCCGATGATGTCCGGATTGGCGTAGTTAATGAGAACAAAATCATAAACGTTTTCTTCAATCGCCTCCACCGCGCGATTGGTAATTTCATTAGCCATCATTTCAGGAAATTCGTCATAACGAAGAACTTTTCTTGAAGGGACAAGAACCCGATATTCATTCTTGAACGGCTTTTCCTCTTGAGCGTTGAAAAAGTAGGTGATATGGGCGTATTTTTCGGTTTCCGCGATTCTGAACTGATTTTTATTGTTATCGGCCAAGACCTTGCTTAAAGGATTGGTTATTTTTTCCGTCTGGAAAATAACCGGCGTTTGAAATTTTTCACCGTAATTTACCATTGTGGCGATGTATAAATTGGAAAATGATTTGACAGGGAATTTGTCGAAATTTTTGTTAATGAACGCTTCAACAATCTGCCGCATCCGGTCTTCGCGAAAATTAAAAAAAATAAGAGCATCGCCGTCTTTGACGCCGCGATTTTCAGGCCCGATTAAAGCCGGCTCCACGTATTCGTCATTAAGCCCCCTTTCGTAAGTTTTTTTGACGTGGCTTTCAAGTTCATCGATTAACGGCCCTTCGCCGGTTAGAACTTTATAGGCGGTTTGCGTCCTGTCCCAGCGCTTGTCGCGGTCCATGGCATAGTATCTGCCGGCAATACTTGCTAATTTTTCTTTAGGAATTTTAGATAGAAGTTCAAGCGCTGACTGAGGCGGGCTGTCGCGGCCGTCGGTGATAAAATGGAGATTATAATTTATTTTTTCCTGCTCGGCGAATTTTATTAAGGCGTCCAAATGTTCCAAAGAAGCGTGGACGTTAGCTTCGGTTAGAAGCCCAAAGAGATTGAGCGAAGAGTTATTTTTTCTGACATGTTCGGCGGCTTTTTTAAGAATTTCATTTTTGAAAAAACTAGCGTCGCGGATTGCCAAACTGATTCTCGGATAATTCTGATAAAGGATTTTTCCGCTGCCCATTGACAGGTGGCCAACTTCACTGTTGCCTTCTTCGCCCCAAGGCAGACCAACGGCAATGCCCGAGGCCTGCAGAGCCCCGCTTGGGAAATTCGCCTTAATATAGCCGATATTTTTAAGGTCAGCCGCATAAATCGGGTTTAACCTGTCCTGCTTGCCAATACCCCAGCCATCTAAAATTACTAAAACAACCGATTTTGTTGACATAATCTTATTTTAGCCATATAATTAAATTGTCGCAAATGATAACTATAACTACTAAAAATTTTTATTATGATTTACCAAAACCCAATTTTTTGGGGCGCGTTAATTACTTTAGGAATAATCGTCGGCTGGTTTGTCCGGCAGCTGATTGCCGCTCGGCAAGCGAACTCAATTGAGCAGAAAATCAGGCGGCAGCTTGAAGAAGCCAAGAGTAAATCCAAAGAACTCATCCTTGAGGCCCAAGAAAAAGCCGCTGAACTCTTAGAAGAAGCAAAAAAAGAAGAAAGAGAAAGAAAAAGCCAAATTGACCGTTTAGAAGAGCGACTCCTAAAAAAAGAAGAGTTCCTTGAAAAACAGGCGATTGATTTGAAGTCCCAAAACGAGCGCGTTGATAATGAAATTGAGAAATTGAAATCCGCCAAAGCGCGAATAGACGAACTTAAACAGAAAACCGAGTCGGAGATTGAGAGAATCGCCGGAATGACTACTGACCAAGCTAGGGACCGGCTTTTGAAAGATATCCAGGAAAAATATCGTCAGGAACTGCTTTCTACTTTGCAAAAACTGGAGAAAGAGAAAAAAGAGGAAATAGAAAAAAAGAGCATTGAAATTATAACTACCGCTATCCAACGTTTTGCCCGGTCGCACGTGGCCGAGATAACCACTACGGTTTTCCATCTTCCGGACGAGGACTTGAAAGGAAAAATTATCGGCAGGGAGGGTAGAAACATAAGGACTTTAGAGCGGCTTACGGGAACGGAGTTGTTAATCGACGAGACCCCTGACAGCATTGTTATCTCTTCGTTTGACCCGCTCAGGAGGGAAATCACGCGGCTGGCGTTGGATAAACTAATTAAAGACGGCCGCATCCAGCCGGTAAAAATTGAAGAAAAAGTTGAAGAAGCGAAGCAGGAAATCGGCAAACTTATGATTGAAAAAGGAGAGGCGGCGGCTTACGAAGTCGGCATTTATAATCTTCCCAAAGAAATCATTCATCTTTTAGGCAAACTTCATTTCAGGACCAGTTATGGCCAGAATGTTTTGATGCATTCCGTTGAGACGGCGCATTTGGCGGGAATGATGGCTGCGGAAATCGGCGGAAGCATTAACGTGGAAATCGCCAAAAAAGGCGCCCTGCTTCACGATATCGGAAAAGCGATTGACCACGAGGTTGGCGGCAATCACGTTGATTTAGGCCAGAGGATTTTGAGGAAATACGAAATTGAAGAGGGGGTGATTAAAGCGATGGAAGCGCATCACGAAGAATATCCTTTTTCAACGCCCGAATCTTACGTTGTGGCGGCAGCCGACGCTTTGTCCGCAGCCCGACCCGGAGCCAGACAGGACTCTTTGGAAAATTACATAAAACGATTGGAAGATTTGGAAGCCATTGCTTCTTCATTTGAAGGCGTAAAGAACGCTTACGCGGTTTCCGCCGGTCGGGAGTTGCGGATTTTCGTGGTGCCGGAGAAAATTGACGATTTCGGCGCTTTGCAATTAGCCAGAAACATTGCTACTAAAATAGAATCCGACTTAAAATATCCCGGCGAGATAAAAGTTAACGTTATCAGAGAGTTAAGGGCGGTCGAATACGCCAGATAACCGACTATTGACATTTAACCACCGACAGTTGACAATTTACCGTAGGAGCTTGTTTTGATTAGGTTTTTTCGGTATGATTTAATCAATAACTTAAAAGGTCGAGAAGCACGATAAATCACCGAATAACGAATAAATTATGAATAAAGTTGGATTAATAGAGGCAGTAATGAAAGCCGCCAATATTGAGGTTAAAAAACAGGCGACAGAAGCTGTGGAGGCGGTTTTTGATACCATTACAAAAACTCTAAGCAAGGGAGAAGAAGTGGCAATCACTGGATTTGGCGCTTTTCGAGTCGCTAAAAGAGCGGCCCGGATGGGCGTTAACCCGAAGACCGGCGAGAAGATTCAAATTGCGGCGTCAATAAAGCCGAAATTCCGCGCCGGCAAGGCCTTGAAGGAAGCGGTAAAATAGAGATAATATCTAACAGAAAAAACCCGACCGCGGTCGGGTTTTTTGTTTTAGAATTATCTTATCAAACCATTGATAGCAGAAAGTATTTGTTCAGCGCTTTTGATTTTTTCCAAAGATTCTTCAAGTTTTAGCTGAGAGGTTAGAGCGTTTGCCTCCTCCAACTCGTCGGTTATTTTTTGAAGTTGAATCTGTAAAGTAGCGGCGGTGTCGGCGTCAATTGTTGATTGGGTTTCCAAATAATATTTTATTTCACTTAATTTTATCTGGATTGAGTGATTCAATTCCTCCGCCTCGGCGGTTAGGCCTTTTTGGGGAAAGAAAATCGGCGTAAAGAGCTGGCCCAAATAAGAACTTCCCCAAAAAATTATCATTATCAAAACAATGGCAATCGCCGGAATTGTTGCGAATTTGAAAACAAAGCCGAACCGCGGCGCTCTAAAAACAGGCGTCAATGCCGGCTCTTTTAGCGGTTGGACAGACAAAATCAAAAGCCGCGACCGCTTGCTGTATTCGGCGTCGGGTTTGATTTTTTTTAGAGCTCCAAGATTTTTTAATAGATTCTTATTCATTATTCAATATTTTCTTTAAATTTCTTATTGCCCGGTGTTGCAAAATTCTTACTGCGCCGTTGGATTTGTCCATTATTTTCGCGATTTCTCCGAAGGATAACTCTTCCACAAATCTCATAAGAATCACATCCTGCTGTTCATGGTTGAGCTGGAGAACCGCTTTTCTGACGGATTCCAATTTTATGTTGTCATCAATTTTTTGTTCGGTGAGGTCTTTAACCGCCGGCTCATCAACACTTTCAATATCCAGATTCGCTTTTCTGGTGCGATAATGGTCTATCACGTCGTTTCGGGCGATTCGGTAGAGCCAGCTGGAAAATGGCAGGCCTTTCATTTGGTAGTTTCCGATGTTCTGCCAGGCCTTGAAAAACACCTGATGGGTGAGGTCCTCGGCCTCCTCACGATGGCTTACTTTAAGATAAATAAACCGATAAATCTGCGGTTGATATTTGTCGTAGAGTAAACCAAAAGCCGAGGCCTCGCCCGAAATGGCGTCAAGTATTAATTTTTCTTCGCCATCTATCATAGAAAACGAAATAGGGGGTAATTAGTTTCTGAGCGGGTGAGCAGAATCGAACTGCCGTCTCTTCCTTGGCAAGGAAGTATAATAAGCCACTATACGACACCCGCGACCATGTCCGCCCATCAGGAATTGAACCTGAAACCTTCTCGTTAAGAGCGAGCTGCTCTGCCAATTGAGCTATGGGCGGAATGCGCCCGGGAGGATTCGAACCTCCATTAACTGCTTCGAAGGCAGGCGTGATATCCATTTCACTACGGGCGCGTTATTTGAATTTGAGTTATAATTATACCTAATGAAAACGGAAATTCCAAGAGAAATAAAAAATATCGCCGAAAAATTACAAAAAGCCAATTTTCAGGCTTATCTTGTCGGCGGCTGCGTTAGGGATTTGTTAATAGGCCGCGAACCGAAGGATTGGGATATTGCCACCAATGCCAAACCCGAGGAAATTCAAAAAATTTTTCCGGATAGCGTTTACGAAAACAAATTCGGGACAGTCGCAGTTAAATCAGCAATCAGCAATCAGCAATCAGCAATCAGCATTGTTGAAATAACCACTTTTCGGCTGGAGGGAAAATATACAGATAAACGACATCCGAATGAAATTAAGTTTGCCAAGACGATAGAGGAAGATTTAAGTCGTCGGGATTTTACCATAAATGCGCTCGCCCTGAGCTTGGCCGAAGGGACGGCGGATAAAGTTATTGATCCGTACGGCGGCCAAAAAGACCTGAAAAACAAAACTATTCGCACCGTCGGGAATCCCGAAGAACGTTTTAACGAAGACGCGTTGCGGCTGATGCGGGCGGTGAGGTTCGCCGTAGAGTTAAATTTTACAATAGAAAAAAAGACTGCTCTCGCAAGTTTTGGTCTCGCTGGGCTTTTGGAGGTAATTGCTAAAGAGAGGATACGCGACGAGTTTATAAAAATTCTCATGACGCCAAGGGCGGAAGAGGGTATTCAAATTCTGGAAGATACAGGGCTTTTGCGTTACATTATTCCAGAAATTCGCGAAGGCATCGGCGTGGGCCAGAACAAACATCATATTTATACGGTTTGGGAGCATAATTTAAGGTCTTTGGATTACGCCGCCAAAAATAATTATTCGTTGGAAATCCGCTTGGCTGCTTTGCTTCACGACATCGGAAAGCCGAAGACAAAAGCCGGCGAAGGCCCGGACTCCACTTTTTACAATCACGAAATAGTAGGCGCGAAAATGGCGGCGCAGATTTTGGACAAACTGCATTTTTCCAGAGACATCGCCGAAAAAGTAATTCATTTGGTTCGCTACCATCTTTTTTACTACAATGTCGGCGAAGTAACCGAAGCGGGCGTGCGCCGGTTTTTGCGCCGGGTTGGACCGGAGAATGTTGAGGATTTCATTAAGGTTAGAGAAGCGGATAGAATCGGCTCTGGCGTACCCAAGGCCGTGCCTTACAAAATCCGGCATTTGCTTTTTATGATTGAAAAAGTCAAAAGAGACCCGATTTCGCCGAAGATGCTTAAAGTCAACGGAGAGGATGTGATGAAAATTTTAAATATTCCGCCCGGCCCAAGGGTTGGCCGGATTCTCGCGGTTTTATTGGACGAAGTCATAGAAAATCCCGAAAAAAATAATGAAAAAAATTTAAGATTTAGGATTGATGAATTAGGAAAATTGCCGGACGGCGAGCTTGAAAAATTGGCAAAATCCAGCCGAGAAAAAAAAGAGGAATTTGAAAGCGGAATTGAAGAAGAGATGAAGAAGAAATTTTACGTGAAATGATCGGATTTTTTGACTCGGGTTTGGGCGGTTTAACGGTATTAAAAGAAGTCGTTAAAATTCTGCCGCAATATTCTTATATTTATTTAGGCGACAATGCCCGCACGCCTTATGGTTCGCGAAGTCAGGAGGTGATTTATAAATTTACGACTGAGGGCGTGGCGGAAAAATTAATTGACTATCTGTCGCGCCATCCGGAAAGAGAAGGTAGAATTTCAAAAGACGGCAAAAGAATATTTTTAACCACCGAAAGCTCCGAACGGGTTGGAAAATTAGCGAGAGTGTTTTATAATGAGCCAATCAAGTTAGACAGAATAGAAAATCTCGGGCCGTAGTATACCGGTAGTACGTGCGCTTCGGGTGCGTAAAGACCGGGTTCGATTCCCGGCGGCCCGACCAAATCCCCAAAGCCCAGATATTATATCTGGGCTTTGGGGATTTAAGGATCTTTTTCCGCGGGCGTTTTTATTTAAATTTTATTCTTTTCAAGCGCAGGGAATTAAAGACCACCGATAAAGAGCTAAAAGCCATTGCCGCGCCGGCCAAAATCGGATTGAGAAGAATGCCGAGAAACGGATACAAAACTCCGGCCGCAACCGGTATCAGCACAATATTATAAATATAAGCCCAAAAAAGGTTTTGTTTGATATTTCGCAAAGTCCGGCGACTTAATCTGATTGCTCCGTAAATCCCGATCGGATTGCCGGAAATCAAAGTGATGTCTCCTGATTCAATCGCGATGTCGGTGCCGGTGCCGATGGCTATCCCGACATCGGCCTGAGTCAAAGCCGGCGCGTCATTAATGCCGTCTCCCACCATTGCCACTTTTTTATTTTGACTTTGAAGCTCTTTTATTTTTTCCGCTTTCTGATGAGGCAGAACTTTCGCCATTATGTTTTCAATTCCCAGTTTTTTCCCGATTGCTTTGGCCGTCCGTTCATTGTCGCCGGTTATCATCCACACTTCAGGCCCTAAATCTTGAAGCCGGCTTATCGCTTCTTTCGCATTTTCCTTTAAGGTATCTGCTACGGCAATCGCTCCTAAAACTTTTTCATGATCGGCAAGAAATAATAGAGTTTTGCCTTCTGATTCCAAAGCCGCAATTTCATTTTCCGTTTTAGGCGGCAAAGATAATCCGATATCCTGAATCAAAGAAATATTGCCCAAAAACATTTTTTGATATTGACCATTAATAAATAAATCTCCCTCTATTCCTTTACCGGGATTGGCGGAAAAATTTTTTACTTCGTAAATCTGGGTATTTGATTCTTTTGCTTCTTTTTGGATAGCCGTATCAAGAGGATGGGACGATTGTTTTCCAAGACTCGCGGCATAAGCAACCACCGCCTTTGCGATAGGATGCTCTGAAAGTTTTTCCAAGCTGGCGGCAATCTGCATAATTTCAACATCTTTATCTTCCGCCAAAGATAAAATATCCGTAACCGCCGGTTCTCCTTTTGTCAGAGTTCCTGTTTTATCAAGCACTACCGCATTGATTTTGCCGGCTAATTCTAACGCTTCCGCGTCACGAATAATAATTCCGTGCTCGGCTCCTTTTCCTGTGCCAATCATAATCGCCGTCGGCGTAGCAAGCCCCAAAGCGCAGGGGCAAGCAATGACAAGTACCGCCACGGCGTTTATCAAAGCGAAACTTAAAGTCGGTTGAGGCCCAAAGAAAAACCAAACGATAAAAGTTATGATAGCTATCGCTAAAACTACAGGCACGAAATAACCGGTAATTTCATCGGCCAGTCTTTGAATCGGCGCTTTGGACCCCTGGGCTTCCTCCACTAATTTTATTATTTGCGCCAAAAAGGTTTCTTTGCCTATTTTGGTGGCTTTGAATTTGAAAGCGCCGGTTTTGTTTATTGTCGCGCCGATGACTTCATCACCGGCTTTTTTATCAACAGGCAGAGACTCGCCGGTTGCCATTGATTCATCTATTGCTGAATCGCCTTCTGTTATGATACCGTCAACCGGAATTTTTTCACCCGGTCGAACCAAAATTATATCGCCGATTTTTACTTCTTCTATCGGCACATCCATCTCGTGTTTTCCTTTATGTATGACGCGTGCTGTTTTCGCCTGGAGTTTCAAAAGTTTTTTAATGGCTTCAGAAGCCGAACCTTTGGCTTTGGCTTCCAAGTATTTGCCGAGAATAACGAGGGTGGTTACGACAGCGGCGACATCATAATAGACATTAAGGCCGCTGATTTTAAATTTAAAACCGCCTATCTCCAAAATCGTGACAAAAGCGCTGAACATAAACGCCGCGCCCGTGCCGAGCGCCACAAGAGTATCCATATTCGCCCGAAAATTTTTCGCGCTGTACCAAGCGCCTCGCCAAAACTGCGAACCCACCCAAAATTCAATCGGTACAGTCAATATAAAAAGCAGGAAAAATCTTAAAGAACCCGCCTGCGCCAAGGATTCGACCGATAAATAATCCGGAAAACTTAGAATAACCACCAAGGCGGAAAGGATGGCGCCGATGATGAATTTTTTCCAGAGCAATTTTATCTCCGCCTCTCTAAGCATTCGGTGGTGGTCGTGTTCTTCTCCGTTTTTGACGCCGGGAGAATCCATTCTATGTTCTTGATGAGCTAAGTTAATTAATTTATAGCCGTGTTTTTTGACCGCTTCTTCCAGCATTCCAAAAGCCGCGCCGTTTTCTTTTTCAACGGTAACTTTTTCCGAAGCGAAATTAACCGAAGCGTTTTTAACGCCCGGCACTTGTTTAAGCGCTTTTTCAATCGTTAAAGCGCAGGAGGCGCAGTGCATCCCAAAAATTTTATAAGTTTCTTTTTTCACTGGTTCACAGAGCGCGCTCTTATCAAGCCAAATCTTTTTTCATTCTCTCAAATTCTTCTTTGCTGATTTCGCCTTTGGCATAACGCTCTTTAAGAATTTCCAAAGGCATTTTGCCGGAAATTCCGCCTTTTATTTTGCGACCTTTTTTACGTTACACTCCGCAGCTGCCGCCGCTTCTGCCTTGAACCGGCTCAATCTGGGAAAGAACGCGGCTGTAGCCGGAGGCGCTGGAGAAATCTTTGCCCAAAATTTCTTTGGGATTGACGTCTTTCCACTGAACGCCTTTATTTTCAAAAAATTTTGCGATTGTTTCGTAGGTGTCGGGAAACCAGTAAGAATTTACGAGCAGGGCCACTTCGTATATTTTTTCCTCGCTGGCTCCTTGGCTTGCGAGCAGTTCCAAGAGCCCGAGCATCGCCATTCCGTGATTGCAATCCGGAAAATAAGTGGAATTGTCGCAACAGGGGCGATAGATATTTTTTGAGACGCGCTCCGCCAGCGCTTGTTGTTCCGGCGTCAAAACGACAAAATTATGGCGGCTGTAATGAGTCATTGTTTCTCCTTGAGTCAGAGTCCAGCCGCCGGTTGAAGCGAAACGTCCGGCGCCGCCGTATTTTGGATCGCTCATCGGCCCTTTTTCCAAAATTTCATTTTTATTAGCCAAGCCCAAAGCCCATAGAAGATTCAGAATAAAACCGGAATTTTGGCGATTGATAACAAGATTGCCGTTATTTTCAGCGTAAAGTAATTTTTTTTGTTCCTCGTTCAACCCGCCCCTTTGAGCGTAAAGCGATTCAAATTTTGCGTTGTCAATCACGCCGCTGGCTATCATCTGTTTGCCTAAATCGCCCCATTTGACCGGCAGCTCAACGCTGTCAGCGGTTTTTTCCGCGGCAATGCGCTTTTTTTGCTCGGTTTCAACATTAACAGGCCCCAGATTATTCCGGTAGATGAAAGAAACGCCGATTAAAAGTCCGCTGATTAAAATTGAAACTGGAATTAGATATTGGTCCTTCATAAATTATGGCGTTACATTGGCGCTAATGGTTAAAACAAGAGGAGTGTTGGTATTATTTTCAAGAGTAACGGCGCGTTCAATTTTGCCGATGCCGGCCGGGCCATGGGCAGTCGGGTCAAAAATAACTTCAATCTCCGCTTCTTCGGAAACCGCCAGCGATTCTTTAATTGAAGGAACATAGCCGTGTCCTAACATTCCAACAGGACCGAAGCGCTTGCCGTCATTTTTAACAAGCGTGGCGGCGGTGCACATACAGGAAGTGTAAATTTTAGTGATGGTAAGCGGTTCCGGACCGCTGTTTTTTATTTTGAATTTAGCGGAAACATTGCCATTTGCCATCGAGACTGTTCCAAAATCAAAACTCGTTTGTTCGGCTGATAGCGTCGCATTGACCGCCGGCAGATTATCGGAAGGAGTATTTTGTTTGGAAAACCAGATTGCTCCGCCAATCACAACAGTAGCGGCAATAATGCTTAAAATAATAAGTTTGTATTCTTTCATAAAAGAAAGTTTAATAGGTAAAAAACATTTCGTCAACTCCTGTTTAAAAATAAAATAGGCGCTGAAATCTATTCAGCGCCTTTGTTTTTCTTAACGATTTTTTCAAGTATTTTCTTGCCGATTACGCCAACCGTAAATCCGGCGCCGGCAGCCACTCCGA
>ERZ1292629.1202-Hain-H43-01um-R1-1202-length-26287-cov-9_pt1 | contig 26287 bp, 48 predicted proteins | sample MGYA00564399_ERZ1292629 | MGnify/ENA primary metagenome ERZ1292629 (study PRJEB36523, sample SAMEA6512636) | groundwater metagenome | collected 2019-01-08 | study: AquaDiva: Metagenomics assemblies of 32 groundwater samples
ACACTGTAGACAGTTAGTCGGGCTAGCCATTGTCAACACTGGCCTCATTGTCAACTCCTCAGAATTGGTTGATTCTAGCCTTATCCCCACCGTGCTCGAGCAGCGCCACATTATATGCCCGCGCCGCCTCGATCGGATCCGCAAACAGCCCCAGATGATACACGGTGCCATTCACACTGATCCGCACCTTCCATTGCTGTCGACAGGCAGTCACGCCGAAAAAGCCGGACGCACCCGGCATCTTCCGACCTCGACTGCGGTGCTCCAGGACCGCGACCTTCTGAGGTGGTGCCACGCTCTCTACCTTCGCCTTCGGTGGCCGGCCCCGCCGCCTCGGCGCGGTCTTGGCGCTACGGTGCCAGGATAACGCCTGCGGCTCCCATGCTCGCCCGAACTGGCGACCTGTTTTGCACTTTCGGCACACCCCATACGAGGATTGATTCAAGTCCCAGTGGTGTGGTGGGCAGCAACTCATGGTCAAGTCTCCATCGCTGCCAGCAATTGCCTACCTATCCACTCTGTGTATGCGGGCGGAATCGCCTGTGTCAATTCATCTCGCCTCATCCAGTCAATACCTATCAGCCTGCCGATGGCTTTTGCTCCCGCAACGTGTCCTGCGAGCGAGTCGCGGCTTATAACCTTGACGATAATCCCTGTAACGCCACTGCTCTGTCTGTAGCGATGCGCCATTGCCGATCGTCTAGCGCACAGGGTATGATTATGCGGCGGGTGAACAGGTTGCATAACGAGCCAACTCAGGCCAAAGCGACGATGCCGGTATAGAGGCAAGCCGAACTCCTGCCCGCAGAGCACGATGCTATAGGGCATCGGGGCGTCCTCGACATTCTCGACTACCCACCACGGCAGACTGAGCGCCTCCAGCGCGTGCCTTGTCGCATCCAGTAGCATGGGGTATTGGCGATGTTTGAGCCATGGTAAATGGCGCAGTCGAGAATAGGCTTGACAAGGAGGACTGGCGTGTATCGCATCGTACTCATGGCCGTGCTCGGCAAGATACTCCAGCGCATCTCCTCGCAGGAACGCGAAGGGGAAGCGCGGCTGAGGAGCAATGTCTACGCCGGTAACGTGAAAACCCGCGAGGTAGTAACCGAGGGCGCTGCCACCGCCCCCGCAAAAAAGGTCTAGGAGTTTCGGCCTCTTTGAGTAATAGTCGTTCCCGCTATCGTCCCAGTCAAAGTAAGTTCGCAGTGGTGGTTTGCACAAAGAAGACGGAAGTCCGTAAGGTGTTCTCGTATGAACTTCAGATGGCGAGAGTGACGATAGGGTTGGCCGTTCGTGGTCGGCACGTAGTCTATATGCAGCCAATTGGGGTTGTTCACTCCACAAACTAGACATTGGCCCCCCAATAGCCGGATGGCTTCTTGCCGTTCGCTGCGGTGCTTTTCTCTCCACATACCGGGGTACTTGACAACCCGTTCTTTGTGAATGTGATCCATGTAATGAGGGTTTCTCTCGTAAAAACCGAGAGTGCTTTTTTGCACAGACCGCTTAGCGCAAGCGGTAGAACAATGCTGCCGGTTGGCATCAGCCGCGCTTTTGAGAGCGAAGAGGTTTCCGCATTGCCGGCAGGCACGCTGTTTCTGTCGTGACCACATGGCACGGCCCGAACATGAACATGAACAGAACTTTCGCGTCTTGCGTTGGGCCTCAAAAGCCCTTCCGCAATTCTGGCAAACGACAGTAAGCATATCCTGATTATATCATAAGACTGCTTCTTGGGCAATAGCGCGCCGCAGTAGAGATCGAGCAGTTTCACCTTGCCTCCATTCTCGCCAGCACCCCTACCAACCTCTCCAGCAACATCCGCCGCAAGCCCCGCCCGATCTCAGGATGCGCCTCCCAGTCCACCATCGGCACGTTCAACAGATCGAGCGGGGCGACAAACACGCACTTTGAGCCCCGCCGATACGGCAGCAGTCCCCGCTCATGGCACCAATCCAGCCAATACCGCGACACACCTGTCAGGGCCATTACCCGATTCAGTGACCAGCCGCAGTTCAGGTAGCTGTGCAGGCCGTGCATCTGCAAATACTTGTGCACCGCTGCCGGCGTGCGCTGCAGGTCGCGTGCCATCTCGGTGCGGGGGATGATGCCGCACGCTTCCCTCAGATACCAATGTTCCTCTGGTGTGAAGTCCTCGTGCTGGCGATCGGTCCGAATTCCCGCCGCTATCCAGGCTTGGCGGAAGGTCCGAAAGTAGCGCAGAACGTTGCTGAAGCAGGGATAAGGCCGATATGGCGGCCTGCGATGGTCGTCCCAGGTCACGGCCTGCCATACGTTGCTGGCCGTTGGCGCTGTACCGTGGACACGGTAATAGCGCTGCAGGCCGACGATGACGCGGTCGCGCGTCCAGTAGGGGGCGCGGCGCACCGGGCGGCGATGGGAGAGAGGGCGACGTGCAATCATAATTGAACCTCGTGAACCTCAAACTGCACCACCCATGTTGCGTCCCGCCCCTTGACCTGCCGCCACCAGCCCCCGCACCGCTCGCAGAACCACAACTTCACCGGGTCGAATCCACTTTTCGCCACACTCAGGAACGTGGCGTCCTCGCAGCGCGGGCAGGTCGATATGTCCAACATGCCATCAGGTGTGTGCTTTACCCCAGTCACCGCAGCACCTTAATGACGAGTTTAGGGAGCGCACATGCCTCGCACACGATAGCCATCTCGCTCATTCCGCAGTCCTCGCAAACCGAACAGACACCCTCCATGGCCTCACTCAGCCGACTCACCGGGAATATCTTCCCCTCCATCACCGCAAGTCGCGCTAGCGCCGCTGCCCGGCTTGTCCCGGCAGGCGCCGTCGCTCGTTCTGGCCGGGTCTGCAGCGTCGGTTTCTCTTGCTTGACGAGCCCGATAATCTGCGCAGCCGACAACAATCGCTTTGCCGATGCGCTCGCCAAATGCCGTTGCTTCGCGGGGTCGGTGACTTTCGCCAGTGGGCGAATCAGTCCAGTCGGCAACTCGCCCCGGCTGAACAACTCCTGCACCAGCGGATCGAGTTGCAGAATAAGCAGCCGCTCCCCGACGCGTGACCAACCATGTACCCCTACCTGTCTGGCGATATCAGCGATGCTGAAGCCCATTTGTCTGAGAGCATGGTAGCCTTGGGCCTCTTCCAATGGCGTCAAGTCGGCCCGCTGGAGATTTTCCGATAGCATGGCGGTGAGTTGCTCGGATTCCGTTAGATCACGCACCACGACCGGCACCTCGCTCAGCCCGGCGAGGATAGCGGCGGCTAACCGGCGGTGGCCAGCGACGATCAGGCCGTCGGGTGTCACGAGTAGGGGCTGCAGCACGCCCTGGGCACGGATCGAGGCGGTAAGCTCGTCGAGGAGATGATCGTGCATGGTCAGCCGAGGGTTCAGCGGGTTGGGGCGCAGGTCAGACAGCGGCCACACCACCTGCCTCACGTCCGCACCGTCCGCCTGCCAAGGACGGTGGTCGTTTCGCACAATAGTCTCAGTCTGCACGCTCATCTGCCTTTCCGCCGCCGTATCCAGCCCGGCGGTCAACCTCGCCCAGCCCGCTTATTGAACAGCCCCCTTGCGGCGCTTCGGCTTTCGTAGCCTCTCGTTGAGTGCATCAACCGCCGTGCCTGTGGGCTGGTTCGCTATGGCTGTCACCGTTGGTTTCGGTGGCCCTGGCGAAAAGAGCGAATCAGTTCGCCCGCCAGCTGCGGTTGTCGCTCGATAACTGCTTGTGCTGTGGGCAAGCCTAGCTGACATGCCGGCGTAGCCCTGTGGCGTGGCGGCGTAGTGCATCGTGTTGCCGCTTGCGATGCCAAGACCTGCCCCGACGGCCCAGGCGTCCTGATTCGCGCCGATGTAGGCGAACGTCCAGTTGCCAAGCGCCTCCTTGCCTTTGATGAGCGCCAGTGCTTGATCGCGCGTGGTTTCCTTGCTTGAGTTTTCTTCACCGTCCGTGATGATGACGCAGAGAACCTTGTCATCCGCCTGTACGTGCTTCTCAGTGGCCTCGACGGTCTCCGCGATGGCGTCGTATAGTGCCGTGTTGCCGGCCGGCGTGTAGGTGTCCCGGCTCATCTCCGCAACTTCGGTGATCGCCTTGGGGTCGTGCACTACCTCGCAGACCGTGTTGAACTTCGTGAGCGCCAACAACAGATCGTCCTGTGGGTCGCGTTTCAGGTCATTCACGTACTCATTGAAGGCCGAGATGGTGGCCGCACGACAGGTTTCCATTGATCCCGATTGGTCCAGGATCACCGCCACGATGGTTCTTTTGGACATTTTCTTTCCTCCTAGTTTTGGTCGCTGATCAATCCGCTCAGCTTCGCTCTCAGTCCCCGAACATCTTCGCCTGTTCGAAATCCCGCGCCGCCAGTTTCAGGTTGTCCTGCCATAACCCGTACCGCTTGACGTTGGCCGAGAAGCCATCCCAGTCGTGTCCGGCCACCGCGGGTTTTACCTCGCCGTCCTTGGTCACCTTGCTGCTGGCATGGCAACATTCATTTCGGCTTGTAGCAATAGCTCAATTTGGCTTGTCCCTGCTTCTCGCCACCCTCTTTTTTCCAGAGGAAGATCACGGTCAACTCTCGTAGGTGGCCGAACTCCTCGCAGTCCTGAATCAGTTGGGCGCCGATGTTCCCCAGGTCGGGTGCCTCGATAAAGTCCACTTCCCCGTCCTCGCCCTCAAACTGTCCTTCTTGTGGATAGGGGTACGCGGCGCCCGGTGCGTTCTCGTAGATACGGTCAACCTCAGTTAGCGCCATTGGTTTGATCCCCTCCTTTCAATAACTCGCGCCCACGTGCGACATGGCCATCGTCGATCCAACTGAGAAACGACTGCCAATGCTCCGGCCTCAGCAGAATGACGGCGCATCCATTGCTCTCGGATAAATCGTCCCGCCATAACTCTTGCCCTGGCCGCAACTGGCCGCCACCGATCTTGATCTCGATCGCCAGTAGGGGGTCAGGCCCCTGCGGATTGACGGCCAGCAAATCGGGGAACCCACTTGGACTCATCCTCGAATCAGGCTGGTAGAACACGCGATAGCCGCACGCCACCAGCGCCTCCACCGCTAGCTGTTGCAACTCGGCGTGCGTGATCCCCTCGTTTAATGACGGGGATATGTAGACACCGCGAGACTCCGCCGCCTCCTGCCGTGCGATGGCAACTAGTTCATGCATGGCTGTTCTTCCGACGATACGAACGCCCCGTCGCCTGCTCACTAACACGCCCCCAGTAACCGCAGTTGAGCAGAGCCGGTGTTCCAGCGTTTTAGGTTACACCTCGGACATGCTACTGCGACGTTCTTGTAAGAATGTTCGCCACCGAGCGACAAGGGCACTAGGTGATCTAAGTGCCAGCCTTTACGAGGAGCCTTCTTGTGGCAGACGTGACAGCGGCCTCCGTCGCGCTCAAATACCAGAGTGCGACATACTCGTTCAACGAATGCATTGAGCTTCCGAGCTCTCCTTGTATCCCGTATAGATAATATCTTTTCTGAATGAGCTTTGGAGTAAGCACGGGTGTAAGTTGCAATGTCTTCACGGTGAGACTCGCGATAATTACGATTGTAGGCCCGGTTGCTCTCATAATGGCGCTGACGACAAGCACGCTTGCTGGCAACTACTTCTTCAGGGTGGCGTTCTCGATAAGTACGTTGCCGAGCATTGACTGATTCTCTTCCACAAGCATTGCATTGCCCCCGATGTCCATCAATGCATGTCGTAGCCTTCCCAAACTCGCCTAGCGGCTTCATCATTCCGCAAGTCCGACATTTCTTTTCCATGACAAAGCCCCCATTCCATCGAATATCCTGCACTGCCTGGCAAGGTAGCACGGGGTTCTCCGATAGAACGGGGGCTTTGTCAACAACAGTATTCAGTTGTGAGTGTTCGCGCAGGCGCTTAAATAAAAAGCCCCCGTAACCTCTACCTTGCCAGGTGATTCTAGTATACCTTTGCGGCATATCCCTGTCAAGACCCTCGACGCCCTCTTGCCGGGCGATCGCTACCAAGGCGTGCATGGAGTCGGCGCCGGTAGTGCGGCGGTAGGCCCGAGCGCGATACGGGGAGCGTTTTTCAGGGCTCATCCGACTGCCCCCTTTGCGCTCGCTTACTCGCTAGCCTCCGCTTTATGAGGCTGCGCCCGCACGAGATGCAGTTATAGCGTGATCCATCATCGTCCAAGTCTCCTCGCTGCTCGCCTTTATCCGGCAGCGGCCATTTTCCACAGAGCGACCGGCCGCCCGCGAAATAATGCCGTAGCATGCTAGTCTGTATCCAGAGCCAGCCTTGATCCTGCTCAGCCACCAGCCCACTCCTCTAGGTTCTCGAACGGCGGATCGTGCTCTAGGCATGGCCACCCGTAGCGAGGCACACCGCCTTTCCAGCCGTAGTCGGTGTAACCCATGCGCTTTGCGATCTCGGGAGAGACCGTGCCATCGTCAAAGCAGGCGACCATCAGCGCTACAGATACCTCGCATATCTCGGGGTCGCGGCGGCACGTGCAACAGTTCGATTGGTCCCAGTCCATAGATTGCGTGCCGCAAGAGAATGGCCATACCCGCTGCCCTTGGTCAGTTGCCATGACTGGCCTTCCTCTCCGTGATCGCCGACGCATGCTCCATAGCCGCATTCCACCCGGCATGGAAGGCATCGAGCATATCCATCTGGCTGTCAGGATTCGCTGGTCTGCGCGCCCACTCGAAATACGCCTGCAGCCAGGGCTCGACCTTGAAATGGACGATGCGCGTTTCGACTTCGGCCACCGCTACACCCCCGCCGTCTCAGTCGCCATTGCGGCCCGCGCAATCGCCGGTAGATCAAGCACCGCCGACCCCGCCGACGCCGCCGCCGCCTCCGCCGCCGCCTCCGCCGCCGACGCCGCCGCCTCCGCCGACGCCGCCGCCGACGCCGCCGCCGACGCCGCCGCCGCCGACGCCGCCGCCGCCGCCTACGACGCCGCCGCCGCCGCCGCCGACCACGACGACGCCGACGACGCCGCCGCCGCCGCCGACGCCGCCGACGCCGCCGACCGTGAGCGGTCCGCCCCGGACAGCCAACCAGTCGCCCACTCGCTCCAGGCGGTCTCGTGATAGACCGCCTTGGCGCACAAGATGCCGAACCGGATGCGCTGCTCTGTCGTCACAACCGGCACCGGCAACTCACGCACTGTCCGCAGTCGCGTGCAGCCGACCTTCAGTCCGTGATCGGTTTTACCGACATCGCCCTCCGCCTCCCAGAGGCGGGGACTCACAAAATGGCCGTGGATAGGGTTGAGCAACACAGCCAGCAGCGGGTCCGTGTAGCAATGTATCCACCCGTCCGTGCATAGCGCGCCAGTGCCGGGAGCGGTGTGCTCGACGGCGACACCCCAGGCAGTGTCGCCGTAGGTCTTGCCATCGGCATCCGTCAGCTTGTAGAGCATCGCTACACCCTCGCCGTCGCCGACCCGCTGTCCGCCGCCTCGACCGCTCTATCGAGCGCTGCCTGCTCCTGGCGGGCCTTATCCGCATGGAAGCGTTCGTCCCAATGCTTCCAGCAGAGTTTCTCGTTGTACTCTTTGGCCGTGGCCGCAGCGATGTTGTCAGGTGTCCACAGTCGCCTCTCCGTCTGATACTCCGTGATCGTGCTCGGCTTGCCCTGCCGGATACACTCGGCGCACAGGTGGGACTGCGGCATCGCACTCGACTCCTGCACGATGCGGGCACCGGGCTGGCCGGTGGTCGGGTGAGGCTTGGCGGGTTCGGTCTTCGGCTGTGCGGATGGCCCGTTGGCGGGGGCATTGGGTTGCACCGATATTACATCAGGCATCGTCTGCACTTCTGTCTCGCCCTGATCGTTAATCGTGACGGTTGCCCCGAGCTCCTCGGCTGTATACATACCCGCGATGCTGTCGGGGAACGCCATCCGGGCTACAGCGCTGATGCACCTCGCTCGTAACATCGCTGCCGGGTAGTGCTGCCAGGTGGCCCCCTGCATCAGGCCCGCTTTGGTTGCGTCCTGGATGGTAAATGCGTACTGCCGGCGTTGAGAGGCACCCCGGCGCCGATAGCTTACAGTGCATCTCTCGTTCGTGCTCTCCGTGATCTCCATAGCCTCGTCACCGTGGTCACGCAGGACTAAGGCAAGCATCAGCTCGGCGTTGGCGACTGGCTTGCCGTGAATCACGGCGATGTTGCTGAGGGCGTACATCGCTGGAATTTGCAACTCCCGCCCCTTGAGCATGATCGCTACCGCCTGCTCTGGAGTCTTGATCGCCTCCGGCAGGAACCCGGTCTTGACCAGCATCGCTGCCTGTTGCAGCATGATCTCCCATTCGGATTTGTCCACTGTCCTCAGTGCCAATACGTTAGACATGGCTCCTCTCTCCCCTCTCGTGACAATCACTCAATTACCTTCGAAAGGCTGTCCGCGGCGGCGGCCAGCAGCATCCCTGCTACGAACAGCAAGCTAGCCAGTAGTCGGGCCTGCCAGGACGGGGACCGCTCTTTAACGCTGATCCAAGTCACGGCGCCACCTCTTGCCCTAGGGCCTTGGCGATCGCGGCGTAAGCCATCGCGAGAGTCTCGTTGGCACATGGGGCATCGTCCATTTCCAGTCGCAGCACGCAACCTTGTAGGGCGGCGAGTAGGGCTGGAGCCGCAGCGATCAGTCGGGCGTTTGCCATTGCCCGTTCTGGGCCATGTCGGCGACTACTTGCCAGTGAAGCGATGCTCTCTCGGCTAGCCCGGATGCTAGGCCAAAGGCCAGAGCGCGAAATCCGCCACGACCCCGGCGTGTACTCAGCCATCATCGCCGCACCCCGGTCACCAACTGGTTCCATTGCCGTATGCGCTCGGCTTCGCCGGTCCCTGCCGCCTCCGCAGCATCAAGCCGGGCCGGATCTCGCTTCTCACGGCGGCGGTCTGCTGTCTCCTCGAATGTCAGCAGCCGGTGCGGGTCGTCTTTGGGCAGGGCCTCGAAGAAGGTGCGGTCTCCGTCTGCGGCGAAGGCGGCCCGTCCCGTGCCGTGGCAGGTGCCGTGACATCTGCAGCGGCATTTTGGATGTAGTGCCTGCTCACACGAGGCTGCTTGGCGTAGGGATAATGCTTTCACTTGACCTAAACCTTCCTGCCTGCTATAATACAGGCGAACAGGGTGTATCCCACACCCGCTTCGCTCTCCGCCGCTGCCGCTGGAAGTCCCACCAGCGGCAGTACCTTTTGTCAGGCCGACGCCTTCTCAAGATCGCCGGCAATTGGCTCTCGATCGAGTCGACGCCCGCCAATAGCGCCATCGCCACGATGATGCCGAGCAGCGCCAGTAGTCGGGCGAGCCAGCGGGGCGGGATCGTGCTGTCCCAGTTCATGCTACAGCTCCAACGCCGTCACGGTGTCCGACTCGATGCCCCGCCGGGTCATCTCCATGCAGACCGTCCGCACGTCATCCGCCAGCCACTGCCGGGCCTCCGCCACGCTTTCGGCCTCAACGGCAGTATCAAGCGCTCGCCTCAAAGTGGTCAGCACTACCTCCAGATCATAATCCTTGAGTGATTTCACCGACTGATCTATCGCGCGCATGTCCTCACTCATCTCCAATCCCTCGGATCGTGCTCCACCCCCGCAGTCGCCAATCGTGCCATTCGCCGCCGCAACTGCTCAGTCGCCGACTCCTCCTCTGGGGGCGAGGGCAGGCGAGGCTCCGGCGCGTCGAAGAATCGGAGCAACTCCTCGATCTCGGGATCCTCGCCAGTCGCATCCTCGTCCCGCCGCTGGCACGTCGCCCGGTGCTCGGCGTCCTGCATGCGCAAGTAAAGGTTCTCTTGCTCAAAGCTACCTAGTAGAGGCATTTTCGCACCTCCGCCAGCGTGCCGTGCACGACACACCGCTCGTTGTCGCCGGCGAGACGCTCATCTGCTGGCCGGCTGACCAACCCCAACCGCTCGTTGATTGCGCCGATCAGCTGGCGCAGTTGAGAGGCGTTGAGGAAGATGCCGACATCACAGCCGCCCCGCTCGCGGAAGTGCAGTACATGGTCACTGTGAGCAGGCAACTCTATGGTGATTGCGACCTCATCCTCGGCCAGGTCCGCGTGGTAGAACGTGGTTGTCGTTGCTTCCATTGGCACCTTGACATCGCCTTTCCGATGCCCTAAACTAGCGGCATCTAGCTCTCTTTCCTTGCGCGCCTGAGCCGGCCGCACCCCACGGCCGGCTCAACCAATTTCTGTCATGCACCTCCTCACAGCTCCTCTGCGTGCTGGCAACCCTGATTCTTGCAGCAGGCGTAGAAGACGTAGTTGATGATGCCGCCGCGAGTCGTGCGCCCAAGCTGCCGGATGAAGGGCCGGTACTCGCGGCCCTGATGGCCGCACTTGGGGCAGTCCGAGTGCTCGCAGTAGTCGCGGTCATCGCGTGCGACAGGCGCTAGGGGATGCGGGCGTGACGTGTAGCCGTCTAGGCTTCCACCCCGGATTACGTCAATGAGAGTCATCATGGTCATCTAGATGCCTCAACTTTTGCCCTATGCGGACGATCCCAATAGGGGCTTTTGCAGCCAGCGCACCGCAATGGCTTCGGCCCAGAACGACTCTGCCACGTATGCCCGCACACGTTGCAGGTGCAACGCCAACCGTGAGTCTTGATCTTCATTTACACCTCCCGCTTGAAACAATGTACACGATGCGCCTTATAATGTCAACAGGTTAAGGGAACGAATATTGAAACTCGTTTTGGAGGACGAATCACCCTGCTATCCTTCGTCGATTGCGGGATGGGGATGTTTTGCCTGAAATTCGGTACAGACCTTCCATGGTTCAGAACAGACACAACCCTGTTGCGCGTTCCACCATTTGGCGACCCGTTTGCCGGTTTCCGGTTTGCATTCGAGGAACCGACAAATCCCCCCTGAGCACTTCCAGAAAGCCACGACCTTGTGCTCGGCAGTCTCGTTGGTGTATTTGGGCACGTCTAGGGCAGAACAGAAAGGGCATGTAATGAAGATGCTCATTCAGTCCCATCCTGTGCTATACTGCAGGTCAGTAGGTGCCCCCGCGCTGCGCTAACAGCCGGGGGCGCGACACCGAGAAAGGAGTCTTCCCGATGCTTTCCAAGTATATCACCCCCAACACCACATGCATCCAGTGCAAGGCAAGGTTTTACGTACACCCCTCCCAGCTGAAATGGAGAGTACCTAAGTTCTGCTCTACTACCTGCTACAACGTGGTACGTGGGCGTGGGGGTGAGGTGAACCGCTTCTGGTCGTATGTCCAACGTGGTGATGGTTGCTGGCTCTGGACTGGTTCGAAACGGTGGAACGGTTACGGTGCCTGCACCTTCCAGGGGCGTCCTAGTCGTGCCCACCGAGTCGCATGGATTCTGACTTATGGACAAATTCCAGACGGACGGCGGGTTTTGCATAATTGTCCCGATGGCGACAACCCGGCGTGCGTGAACCCAGAGCATCTCTGGCTTGGCTCGGATGCTGACAACGTGCACGATACGGTGCGAAAGGGTCATTGGAATCCTCCGAAGGGGGAGAGGAATGGGCAAGTTAAGCTTAGTGCCGTACAGGTCATCGAAATGCGCGAACGGCGAACCCGTGACGGCGTTGAACTGTCCCAACTCGCTCAGGATTACGGCGTGGCTACTAGCACAGTGAGCAAGATTCTCACTCGTTTGGCGTGGAAGCATATAACTTAACATGTCCCCACCTCCTGTATCTGGCGGGGATCACCGATCGAACGGGTTTCGGATTCCAGTCAACATCCGACTAAGCCGCTCTTGCCTGCCATTGGCGGCCTGCTCAGCTAACGCTTTTTCGAGGTCTATGGCAGCCTGCGCCTGCCGCATCGTCCCTAACATCTCAGCATTGAGCGCGTCCCATTCGGCTTGCGACATTCTGCGCCAGTCCGGGTCATCCGACATTTTGACCAAATCTTTGAACCAGACATGCGGGACATCGGCGTAGCGGTACGTCCTGCAGGCAGGGCACCGCTTGGCACTGTAGGCGGCGAACGCCTGCCCGCAGATACACACCCGATCCCGTAACGGCATCGGTGGATTGTGCCGGAGGTGGGCCTCACGCTGCTTGATCCGTCTATGGTCCCGACTGCAATGAGGACAACGTACCGCCATTGAGTTGGTCGGTGTGAACTCCCACCCACAATCAGGACAGCGGCGGTCACGAAAGTGCCTAGTCATCGCTCACCCGTGCGATAGGCAGATAGGCGCACGAGCCACAACCCGAGGTTTCGATAATCGGCATCCCGCTTGCCTCGCAAACACGCTTCTGCTGGCGCGTTACGGCGAGTTGACAGGACGGGCATTTTGAAGCCGGCATTTCTCTGTGCACAAAGGGCTTAGCCGCCTTCTTGTGCTCCTCTGTTTGAGCCTCGTTTATGAGCCGTTGATAGTCCTCAAGGTCTTTTGGACTCATAAAGCCTAGCATTGCCGTGCCTCCAAAGGCGTCGGCCAAGATACGACCATCCGGTTACGCAGCGGCTCCCGCAGGCCCCGATGCACATGCCAAAGCGTCCATAGGAAGCGCCATTCGCACCCCTCTGGGATCGGGTAGCGCTTCCTCACCGCATCCGGTGGCGCCAACTCCGGCGCTGGCGGCAACTTGTAGGCGCAGTTCGCGGTATTGCCGGCGGTGCTCCTCACCCACGCGCTGCTCGCCCGTAACCCGGCGTAGCAGGATCGGCAGACGTGCTTGATCGCGTGGGCCGCAGACGGCCAGCAGATCACCTCGTTGACAACGCGCTTACACTGCTCGCAACGCGCAAAGCCTAACACGGACATGACTGCACCTCCTCTGCTGCTGCTACTATACTACGATTTGCTCTAAACGCACCCCACGAGTTTTCACCACCGGGGCCGCAAGCGCGCGACAATCTTGTCCAAAAACATGTCGCCGTCGGGCTCTCCTATAGGGTAAGGGTCAGTTTTACCATCTTTGATACCCGCGGGCAGCCAACTGTGGAAGACAAACGCCAGCGGCATCTGCGGCCATACCGCCAGCACCCGCGCCACAGCGTAGGCACAGAAGGCGTCAACCTGATCGTCGCTGATCGGGTCGCCTAGTCGCCCCTGTGCAAACTCTACCGCGATCCACTCAGAGGAAGCGGGCGACCGCGCGGACCAGCCCCATGCCTGTGGCCTCATGTGGATAGCCACCGCTCCCGGGCCGATGCTAGCGTGCCAGGCCAGACCGTCGGGGTTGCTCTGACAGTAGGCGGCGGTGCTCAGAAACTCGTCGTATTCGCTGCGCGCCAGACCGCTCCGGCTCGAATGCAGTAGGAAGCCTTTCGGGCAGGTGGTGAAGACGCCCGCAACGTAGGGCGAAGGCCGGTCGAGAATAGTAGGGGGCTCGACCGGCATCAGGCCAAAGGGAGCGACTCCTCGCGGGTTGCAAAGCCGGCTTCTCCGGTCGCCTTGCGATACCAGAATATCCCGGTCGTCGTCCACGCCGTGATGAACGGGCTCGTCGCGTCCGTCACGCCGCGATAACTGCCGACCAAGACACCGTAGTCTACACCGATGTTGGCCGTTCGCAGTCGCCCAAAGGCATCGTTGGGATTCGCTCCCTGCCCCCCGAAGACCTTCTGATAAGCGTCATACTCAACATGCCGGTCCCAAGTCATCGTAGTCCCTCCAATCACACTATCCCGCGCAAACCACGCCGCCAGCGGTGCCATCTCATAATTCGCCCATTGCGTCGTTCCTCGCAGACAGAAGCCAGTCGCCCCGAGCACCAGCGGCCACCGCCGGCCCTGCCACGTAACCGACAGCTTAGCGTCATACTGCAACTGCCGGTCGAATTCCTGCCACTCGGCATAATACTGCTCTGGAGAGATGCCCTGCGTCATCCAGCCCGGCTTGCCGGCGCCGCCTTCCTGCTCGACAGTGTCCCTACCCGCCTCGGTGATTATCACTGGCGGCATGTGTCCGCCCGTCTGGGCGTACCAGCGCCGGTAGCGATACGTTGTCCAGTCGGACACTGGCCCCTGCATCGCCCAGTAGGCATGGTAGGCCGTGGCGTCCACGCCTGCCCATCCTGCTTCGTCCAGCGCCGTCACGCCGTCCGGGTCAAGGTTGCCTACCGCGATGCTGAAGCCGGCTACCTTCAACCCGTGAGCATGGCAGGCTGGCACGAATATCTGCATCCATGCGATGTGGTCGAGCAGATCGGGCATCTTCGCTTTGTACTCGTTCTTGCCCTCAACGAATGTGGGCCGGGAGCCGGCGAGTTTCGTCAGCATCGTGCCGAGGTCTTCGTTGCTCTCACGGTAGATGGTAATGGCGCGGGAGTCGGCCAGTCTCAGGGGCGCGGCATCGTCGATCGCTTTCACGCACGGCGCTTTCTGAATCCATCCCTTATCCGTGGCGTCGAGGTTGCTCGTCAAGTAAGCATGAGGCCCACAAAGGTGGATTGTCATGGCACCGGTGGCCCCGGATCGGGCTGCGCTTTACGGTAGTAATACTGGAGCACTAATGTCCAGCCGATGGTAGTTGCGCCCGTCACGTTCTCACTCAGATGCCCGAACATCCACATGAGTGGCACACCCGCCAGTATCAAAAGCGCCAGCCAGTCATTCCATCTCTTTGGCGGCCCTGGAAAACGCATGATTATCCCTCCTTCCTCAACGGTTTATCCCGAACCAGCTTGCCACCTTCAACAGGTCGCCGGCGAACCCTGCCCCTGTAATCAGAACCCCGCCCGCAATCACTAACGGCGCGGCCCAACTCTTTGGCACCCACTTTGTCTTGCAGTCAGTGCAACTGTCCTGCGTGACCATCGTTTGTATCACGGCATCTACCCTGTCGTACAGGTCGTCCACCCGCCCGACCAGATATTCCGTCCGGTCTCCAATTATTCGAATGAGCGCGATTTCTGACTCACCTGACACCGCATAAGTCCTCCCTTACAACAGTTCCGCCACAGCCTTGGCCCGCATCGCTGCCATGAAGGCTTGCAGCTGCCCCTTCTGCCCGGCCGTCAGCTGTGGCAGCAGGTCGCCTTTCGTCGTCTCGACCGTGCTGTCTGAGTAGCGCACCTCGACCTCGAAGCGTGCCGTTTGGTCGGTGCCGCTATCTTCAAGTGTGATGAGTACGTTGCCAATGTTGGTGGGCGCGCGCTGTGGCCGCTTCTGAAATGCCATCGGAGCCTCCTAAGCACCAGCGGCAGGCGCTGACAGCATCCGATGTATCTCAGCCAACTGCGTCCTGAGTGCAGCGTTTTCCCTGCCTACCTGGCGTACTGCGCCGACCGTAAGCATGAGGAGCTTGCTCATGTTGACAAACGCGTGCCCATCCTGCCCTGACCCATCGTTGAACCTGACCAGTTTGGCTTCCTCCAACTCGGTGCGGCGTTCCTTGAGGAAGTACCCAAACTCTTGCCGGATGGGGTCGCCGTCTCTGCTGACTTCTGCCGAGAGGGCTGTCAGAAGTGCCACGTCATCATGTGTATCGAAGGTCGTCCACGCGGTGCCGACGTCCTGGTGCGAGTCCCCATCGCTGTCAAAGATGAACCTGGTAGTGCTGCCGGCCTGTATGACAGCAAGGTTATTATTGGCAGAGCAGGCAACTGCCGTCGTGCCGCTTTTCACAAACCCCCGTAGGTGAATAGGCGCTACAGCGACTGTGCTGCGTGTACCGTCATCGGTGGTGTTCACGCCATCAAGGATTAGTGCTAACCCTGTGCCCTCGCTAAGTCCACGCAGCCGCATGCCACCGTCAATCGCCGACAGCTTGTCCACTGTACCGAATGTGTCCGTCTCGGTCGCCGTCGTGATACCATGAGCAACATCGCTGGACTTGAACGCCAGAATCTCATCGTCACTGGCTCCCTGGTTGATCGTCAAGCCTTGTGTCATATTCGTGTTGGCGTCATCGTTGAGGAACGCCTTGCCGCCAATGGTCACGCCAAACACAGTTGCGCTCGCCGTCTGTAGCGTGATGATCCAGGAGGTCGCCGCGCTCGCCGTGTTCGTGATGACGGCTTTAATCGCGTTGAAACTGGCCGCCGCCCCGTTCCACGTCGCCGCGATGTCCAGCATGTTCGCCGCCGTCGTGAACGTGCCCAGCCCCGTCATCACCAGCTTCTTGCCGAGCGTCACGGCAGCCAAGGCGAACGTGGCGATCACGTTGCTGGATGAATCGCGCACCCGCAGGCCGTAACTGTTCGTGCTGTCGAGGTTCTGAATATCCTCAACATAGTTGGACGAGTCGCTGACCTGGACGTTCTGGACACGGTTCCCGCTGCCCGATACCCCTTCCCATGCGTCCGTGATCTGGGTAATATGCTGCGCCTGGATGTTTTCGCCTGTCGCCGGTCGTGTGAATGCCATATTCTATCCCCCTTTAGCCGTAGACGTCCTGCCCATAGATGGCCTGGCCGTAGGTGCCAGGCGTCTTGCCCGCACGCGTAGTGATAAGCATCGAGAAGCTTGCCGCGCTTTCTGCCTCGCCCGTGCCGTGGTACTTTACCAAGAGGTCACGCACCGGCTGCACAAGCACCCGCTGCGTCCGCTCGTTGCCCGTCCACCAGTCCTTGAGCTCCACCGGCCCCTGTACCACCAGTTGCTCGATGTGGTCGTAGAGGTCCTGCCCCCGCAGCGCGTTACCTGTGGCATCTGCCGGCGGCGAGCCCATGTGCCCAAGCACCCGCTCGCTGCACCAGACAGTCGTCTCGATCAGCCGCTTGGTGTAGATGCGCCTCGTGGCCAGCATCGTGATCGCCCGTATCTTCGGTGTGGCCGTGCTGGCTGCGTTCGTGACGTCCAGGCGCAACGTGATGTTGCTGAACCGCCAGTCGCCCGACGGGATGGTGAGGAAAATACGCCCGCTGCTTTGAAGGCGGCCGAAAAGCGTATAGGAACTGCTGTTGTCGATCATGGCGTAGAAATCGCCGTAGGTAGCGCTGGTGAACCCTTCGCATTCCACAATCAGGCCCATCAGGTTCCAGCGCGCCGCTGCCGTGCCCATGTTCTCAGCGGGAAAGTAGACGCTACCGGACGCGGCATACCTGTAACTCGTATCCTGCAACGGATTGTCGGCCTTCGCCGGCAGCTTGATGTAGGAGATATTCGCGCCTGAGCCCCAGTACAGTCGCGGCGGATTCGTGCCCCCATAGATGTACAATCCTTGTATCAGCGCCGAGGAGGCCTTGGCCAACGCCCCATGCCAGATCATCGGGCCGATGCCCGGCTCCCCCGACTCCCGCTCCCGCCCGACCATCAGATAGCTGTCGGTGGCGTTGTAGACCGTGCAATAGTACCAGCCCTTGTACTGCACGACGCTCCAGCGGTCGCCATAGATGGGACAACTGCCGAGGCCGAGGCCCCGGCCCGGCGTCACGTCCGCCACGTTGCCATTGAAGGGGTTGTAGCGGTAGAGGCCGAAGGCCGAGGGATACCACACCTGCCCCCCAGTGTCCACGAACAGGCCCTTGCCGTTGTTGGAGTCGATCGGCACCGAGAATACGCGCACCGAGCGCCCGGAGCCGCTTTCGATGTAGTAGAGTCCGTCGACCTTGGCGACCCAAAACATCAACTGCCCGCCGGCCACCCCTGTGATCGCCTTGGTGTCGTCACCCACATCATAGGGTCCCGCCCACGAGGTAGAGTCGAGTGCGACTCCTTGAGCATTCCATGCAATGGCCGGATCGCCCGATGCCGTGTAACTGCGGCCCAGCGTGTAGGCATTGGCCTGTTGCGCCCATGCAGTGGCGGCGTAGACGCCCTTGATGCTGTTCGTGGTGAGCTGCGTAGGCGCTACCGAGCCGTTGTAGGTGTAGGCCACCGTGTCGCTTGAGAAGAACAGAGTAAGAAGTGAGTCCCACGGTATCACAGTGGACAGAGTATTGCCGCTGCCGGTATCGAAGCCTTTGGTGTAGTCGATGTTGTCCGGGATCGTCACGCTGTCGGCGGACGTGTCCACCTTCTCCAGATAGCGCCCGGAGATAGAGAATAGCCCGGTGCCGAGTTCGACAAAGCCTGACACGGTGCCCGATGCCGCGAAGGTGGTCACAAGGGGGGCCATAATCAATTCTCTTGGGTGAGACAAATCCACCGCAGACGCCCACCAATATGTATTGGGGCTGAGGGTATGTGAAAAGCCGAAGCCAGAGTGCCAGGAAAGCTGCTGCCGTTCTTCTTCTGAGATTTGCACAGACTCGCTGGCGATGCGCGGCACGAGCTGCGACCCCCAGATGGGCACGCCCTTCTCGTTCACGACGCAGCGGTAGCCGATGCCATCGACGATGAAGTCATATTGTCTCTCGCGACCCGTGCTTATTGGCACTTCAACCCCCTGTCCTGTTCGGGATCGACACTTGCGAGTAATCGGCGATAATCGACTCTCGCCCCACGCCTAGACCCTTCCACGATGCCCCCAAATACACTTAAAAGTTCCGTAGCGGTTTCCACGCCCGCTGCACCGTCTGCATTCCCCGCCGGCGGCCCAGGTCGTCCCGCTCGGCCAGCCAGCGCGCCACCTGCCCCTGTGCGGCCTTGTCGCCCGTGCCGGCGATGTCGGCATAGATGCGGGCCAACGCCGATGCCTTGATCAGGTTCGGGTCGATGTCCGTGGTATCGGTGTCCGCCGAGAGCGCCGCGCCCGGCCTGCGGCAGATCGCCCAAAGGTGACTGCTCGCCGGTATCTGTGTTCCCTCGAACCAGACCTTGTACCCGATGCCCGCCGGGTCATCGACGATCCCCCAGTTGTGGACGGGAATCCACTCCCGCTCGTCCGTGCTCCACGAGTCGTTGTCTTGCTCCCGCCGCCCGCCGTAGGTGTAGTACACCCCCTCCAGCCAGAGCGGGTTGGTAAACCACGTAGGCAGTGCCATCTCTGTGGCGTAGGCCTGGCGCACGGAGATGTTGTCCCAGTAATGCACCGCCGATGCCCCGGTCGCCAGCAGGTGTATCTCCATCTCCTTGCAGCTCGATGGGATAGTCACCTGGTTGTAGAGGAAGCGCTGCCCGCGCTCTGCCGTCGCCTTCACCACGTCGATTGTCGCGGCGTTGGTGGCATCGTAGATTTTCAGGTTAGCCGTGTAGCCATCGCAGCGCACGTCCGCGCATATCTGGTAGACCTGCCCCTCGACCACCGGGATGGTCGTGGCGTTCTTGACGCCAGAGTCAGCCGCCGTGTTGGTCAGCGAGAGTGCCTGCTTGCCGTAGGTAACGCCGGTCGTGGTAGATTTCGCCTGCGTGCAAGTGCCCACATCCGACCATGCGGCAACGCCCGATGTCTCGCAGTCAGCATCGGTAACAAGCGAGAGCAGCACGGGGTAGCGGTAGTGGAGGTGGGGGAGGATATCGTTGATAAAGGAGCGTATGCCTTTCAACACGCCGAGGTTCTCGGGCGGGACACGCAGGTACAGGCCGTAACCCTGGGTTGAGGTGACAGCGTTGCTCATCGCTGTGTCCCAGTTCACGACTTGACTAGCGGGTACGTAGGTTTTAACGCGGCGAACCTCGCCCACGTTCAAGGGCGTGCCAGCAGAATCACTCTCTATCTTCAGATAACTATTGGCGTAAAGAGTGTTGTGGTCAGCCTTGTCCAACGGACTGTCTGTGGAGGAGTCGGTGAGGCTAGCAGTCGTCCCGCTGGTTGCTGTCCCGGAGGCGTAGCCTAGTTCACGGGCTATGGATTGAGCTAATGCAAGGAGAGTTGTGGACATGACTACCCCCTCGCTCCTGTGCTATAATGGGCACAGAAATGAGACGGCGGTGCTACTAACACCCCGTCTCGCGGCACCAAGAACGTAGGAGGTTCCCGATGCGACCCCATTTTACTACATCCCGTATCTGTCCTGTCTGCCACGTGCCTTTCCCTGCCTGGCCCTATGAGGAGCGTAGGGGACGCCAACATTGCAGCCGTACCTGTGCAAATCTCGCACGCCGACGACCGGCCGAGGAGCGCTTTTGGGCTAAGATTCAGAAAACCGATAACTGCTGGTTGTGGCCAGAGGGTAAGACGCCCGGTAGCTACGGGCACTTTACGTCCCGTACGGCTAACTACAACGGTGGCGCTCACCGCTTCGCATGGCAAATCACGTACGGTCCTATCCCTGATGGGCTGTGTGTCTGCCATTCCTGCGACAAGGACTATCCCATTGGCGATACCACATACCGCCGTTGTGTCCGTCCCGAACATTTGTTTCTGGGGACCAATGCCGACAATAGTACTGACATGGTCGCAAAAGGTCGGTCTGCGTGTGGTGACCGCAATGGGGCACGTAAGCATCCTGAACACTACACCAATTTCCTCCGTGCAGATCTGCCGAGGGCATGGGGCGTACGTAATGTCAACGCCAAGTTAACAGACGATGCTGTCCGGGCTATTCGCACGGCTGATTGTAGCCAGCGTGGTACCATTAGCCGGTTAGCTGCGAAGTATGGCGTAGACAGGCATACCATCGGTCTTGTCAGGCACCACAAAGCATGGCTCCATACCAGCGATTGACGCCGCTACTTCTTGTCGATCTTCTGTACCACCGCAGACCGGACAGCGCCCTCCACTTTCGCCAACTGCCTTTCGGCCACACGCACGGCCGTCTTGTACTGTGGCGTGTCGCACATGGCGTCCCGAACGAGGTCCTGCGCTCGATAGTGACGATTTTCTTTGGCTATCTGAGTCTTGGATGGGACCTTCAAGGAAGACCCTTTTGCCATGGCTACTTCTTTCCCTTCTTCGGCGGCTGCATGTTCTTGAGGCCATAAGCCCTAGCCTGCTCCGGCAGTTTCGCCAGCGCCGGGTTGACGGCCGCCTTCTGCGCTGTCGGTGGCATCACCTTCGGCGGCATCGGCCCGCCCATCATCGGCTTCATCGGCATCTTCTCTGGCGGCATCTTGCCTTTCATCATCTTGCCTTTCTCCAACTGGGCGAGCCAGGGCATCTTGACGCTGCTCGACTTGTCACCCTTTGCCATTGCTATTTCCCCCTTTTGGTTGGCGCCTTCTTCGCGGCCATCTCGTTATTCCTCTTTGCTGGCATCTTGTCTGCCTTGCCTCCTTACCTTGTTTGTGATAGCATCATAACTATAGGAGGTTATGATGACTGACCGCTCTTCTTGGGATAATGCTGAGTACAGGGCCGAACATGCGGCCTACATGAAAGAATGGCGTAAGCAGAATCCTGCTTCGTACAAGGCTGCCTATCAACGCTATTTTGAGAATCATCGTGTTAAAACCCGGCAAGCTCAGAAGAAATATCGTGATCACTTGCGTCAACAAGTAATTGACCATTATGGGGGCAAATGTCAGTGTTGCGGTGAGACAACCCGTGAGTTCTTGTGCATTGACCACATTAATGGGGGTGGTAATGAGCACAGACGCCAAACCTCGATCTGGGGTGGCTTTCACTTTACGCGCTGGCTTATCAAGCATGATTGCCCTGATGGTTTTCAGGTTCTCTGCCACAACTGTAATATGGCCAAGGGTATGTATGGCACCTGCCCTCATAACAAGCCCCACTAGGAACGCTTACGCTTTTCGTGCATCATCTTCTGCATGTCACTGTCTTTCATCGGCATCTTGGAGTCTGGCATCATGTGCTTCTCGTGCATTGGCATCGTCTTCTCCTTTGCCACTTCTGGCATCCTTCACTTAGATAGGCGACTCCGCACAAGCGTTTGCCTGTGCTATAATGGGTACACAAAGAGGCAGCGCCGCGCTAACGGCCTGCCTCGCGGCACAACTACTTAGGAGGTAGTCATGCAACTGAAGTTTACACCCCTGGGCCTCGCGCTGCTCGTCCTGCTCGTCCCCGCCGTTGCCTACGCCGAGCCCGAATGCCGCTCGGCTGCATGGATCGCCGCTGCCTATCCCGCCGACGGCCGCTTCGAGATGATCGACCCCTGCATCACCATCTCCGGCCCCGTCCAATCTATCTGGCAAGAGGCACCCGAACTCGGCGGAGAGTACCATCTCGACCTGTGGGCCGAGGTCGGGGATGGAAAAGGCTGGGTCGACGCGGAACTGCCGGACCCCGCCGACTATGCCGTCTTGCCCGCTATCCGTGAATGGCGAGCCGTAACCGCCACGGTTACCGGGGCGCTGGTGATCGACTGGAAATATGGTTGGCGATCGCTCAAGCCGGCGTGGGCCGTGGTCGGGTATCCTGCCGTGCGGCGACAATACAACGAGCAAATGCCGGACGGGTCCTGGCGTCAAGTCACCGCCTGGGGGGATGGACGATACACAGCGAGGACGATTCTTCCGGCTGACTATGGGCGGGCCGGCATTAGATGACCAATACGCCGCAGAACCCGTTTGCCGCCTATCAGTTCGTTGCCGAACTGGCGCAGGTGATCGACCGGCTGGAATGGCTGCACCCGGGGGCCAAGGGCGAGATTGTACTGGGCAGCGCAGGCTACTTCGATCACATTGCATTGCGTCAGGGCGGCCGGATACGTTACTTCGATGCGACTGGGCGACTGCTGCGATAATCTGCATTACACAAAGCCCAGCAGCAGCAGCCCGATGGCCCCGATATAATCTATGTCAGTTGTTACCGAGCCCTCAGCAAATCGCAGCGCCCATGTGCCGTCGACGAAGTACGGGGCAGAGAGTACGGCGTAAAGGGCCATAGAGACACCATCACCTACCGACTGTGTAACTGCTAACCGATCGTACTGATTGAATGACCCGACACTCCGCATGATACTAGGAGCGGTCGTGCCACTCCCCAATATGTTGGTCAGGCCCAGCCATTTGACCCATCCGGTGTATGTCAGTCCTATCACTGGCAGGCCCGCTCCCCCGTCCGCGACACTGCCGACCGCTTCCCACAACTGCACCACGCTAATCACGGCATTCGTCGCCTGGTTGACCCAGAAGAAGAAGTAGAAGGTGTGGGCGCTACCGTTCTTGAGTAACGCAAAGATCACGGCCTTAGTGCTGGCGTTGGTATCGTTAGCAGCCAGTTTGTTGCTTGCCGCATTGTGACTCGTATCGAACAACAGATGGTTGGCGTCCTGAGAGTCCACGTACACCCGACAGTAGAGAATGGTCGCGCCGGTGAAGGAGTCGATCGTGAACGAGAGCCGGGAGGCGACGTTGACGATGGCTAGTCGGGCATCGCTGGGCGTTCCTATCGTAAGAGCCGCGCTGTAGTCGGCGCTGCCCGTTCCGCTTGCTTCGGTAGTGCGTGTGATCGTCTTGGTTGCGGCTTCGAGGTCGCCAGTGTTTTGAAGGCTGGGGGAGTAACTAATATACTCAACACGATGCAAACTCTCAGAGTCCAACATGCCATTCACCTCCTACGCCACGTACAGGTAATCGACGCCTTCAGCGGACACCGAGACGTCAATATAGATAAGATTCAGGTTGCGCACGGCTGCGCGGACGCTGCTTCCTGCTCCCAATCGCTTGCCATAGCTTGTGCTGGACACTGCTAGCCCGCCCACATAGACGTAGCCAGTGTTGGCCGGCTTAGCGGTGATGAGCACCTCGCGGCAGGACTGACTGGTGGCAAGGGTTACGCGCGTACCGGCAGTTGCGGTCTGGCTCCCGTGGTCGAAAGTGCTTGCCGGCACCTCAGCGGGCATCGTATCGCCCTTGATCTCCACCGGCGGGTAATCGTTCTCGTCCGGGTGGATGATCTGGACGGGGAAGGGATTGTCTATGGTGACAGGCACCGTCTTTGACTGGGCGATGCCATCAGGCCGGTACTCGCCGGTGTCTTGATCCTTGATCCAGAAAATAGTGCTCACTCGGATTCTCCTTTAGGATCTCTCTGATCTCAACCCACCGTTGCCCAATACCAAGCCTTGAGATTCGCGGCCGTCACATAGATGTTTGTCGCACCGGGTGCGGCGCTATGATACGGCACGGCTGTGGCAGAGCCAGGAGTGAGGGCTATCTGCTGCCTGGTAGGAGTGAAGCCGAGGCCGTGTGCTATCGTCTGCTGCGCGCCTGTACCAGTCGAAGCCCCACTGTTCTCCGTGACGTAACCGATATTGTGGCGTATCTGCTTGTCCGTCCCGCTGCCACCATCCGAGATGCCGCCGGTAACGTTGCCGTAGACATCGTTTCCGGTAAGTACATAGCGATCTGATGCACCAGTAGCGATGTTGATCGCGTACTTCTGGGTATTGGCAAAGTTGTTGATGGGGCCGATACGGCAGTTACGTACAGCAAAGCGCGTGAGGCCAGCGGCTACCAGAATGGCATCGTATGTGCCGGATGAGCTGCTGCTGTTGCCGGCGATGTGGCAACCCTCGATGTCGATGTTGCCGCCGGATGCGTGGTTGATGCCTCTCTGACCATTACCGTTGATCTCACAGCCCACGAAAGAGACACCGTCAATGGTCCCCGCTCCAGAGGTCAGAATGCCATCAGTAGTGCCGCCGCTGAAGTGGCATCCGGTGAACACCACGCTGCGTATTACTTGGGTAGCACTGGATACCAGGAACAGTGCCGCCGTGCCTGACACATCAGCGTAGACGTTGGTGAACATGAGAAACTGGACGAGGGTTCCGCCGGAGCCGCCAGCCGGGTTGACGCCGATGTCATATGTGCAGTGTCCAATGAGGCCATTGTTCCACCAGAAGCCATCACAGCAGTTGATGTTGAGGCCAAGGAGAGCATTACCAGTGCTAACCCGGTCGATAAACACATTGCTGAGGAAGATGTTGTTGTCCGGATTGGCTACCGTGCCGTCTATGTTGATTCCTATCCCTAAGGTGGCAGCCATGTCCCGGACTACAGTATGGCTGATCCAGACATCAACACAGGATAGGACCTGGATGCCATTATAGCAGCCCTCGACCCGAACATTCTGGATCTGGCTCAGGTTGACCAGCCGAGCATTGATGCCGTAGCCTGCACTTGGGGTGGCACCGCCGAGAATCGACAGGTCGCGGACAGAGAAAGACTCCGAAGCAGTGACGTTATCACCCATCTGGATGGCGTCAAGAGCTGAGCTGGCCGGTAGCTGGATATAGGTCGCCCGCTGGCCCATGCCCGCAAGGTGGATGCCAGACCTGTTGCCAGGCATCGTGATTGTCGCAGCGATAGTGAATGTACCCTCTGAGAGCTGCACCCGCCCGCCGCCCACCGGCAACGCATTGATGGCAGCCTGTATCTCCACATCATCAGCGGTGCCATCGCAGACGTAATCGGCCTGTGCCTTAGACCTGGCGCTGGCGTCGTTCGCCGCAACCAGGAACGTGGCGCCGCGCCCGGTGTAGACGACATTTAGACGCTCAAGTCGTGCACCCATCACTGCCCCCGCTTCTCATAGGTAACGCTCAGGACGCCACTCGTACCGCCGGTACGGATGGCCATAAAGCGCTGCATCGTCGCTGTGCCATCAAGCGTCAGGGCCACCGCTAGATCAAGCACATGTCCAGTAGTCGACGTGGGATTGCCGGCGCCGTCATAGCGGAAGCGTATCTGGCCCGTCTCCAGCGTCATCACGGCACGGTCAGCATTCCGGTACTTGGTGGGGTCTAGACCGATAGCCGTGGCGGCTACTGTGATGGCCTCATAGTCGATCGGGGAGTAGATAACGACTGCTTCCTTGGCGATTTCCACCGACAGGGCATCGTTGTCCTCGGGCTGGATGATCTGGACAGGGATGGGATCAGTTACGGTGGCAACTACGTCCTTGGTCTGGGCGGTGCCGTCTGGACGATACTCGCCAGTATCCTGCGTCTTGCGCCAGAATAACAAACTCACCTCGGATGCTCCTTCTGCCAGGTTGTCCGCTCCTGGTGGGCCGGGACTGTCCGCCCCGGCCCTATCGCGTGCTAGTTAGGATCACGTCAAGTCGCTCGAGGGCACCTCCGCGAAAGATAGCGCCCATTGCCACGTTGGACCAGTGGTGGCGGCGTAGGCGAACACCAGGAATGATGCCGGCCCGACGAGGAACTTGGGTGCGAAGGTGTGGCCCGGTGCCGGCCAGTCGATGGTAAACCGCTGAGCGTCCGCGCTTGCCGGGCTCACGTCCTGAGCGACGATGTCGTGGAAGATCGCCGCCGCCGTGCCCGCCGCCGCTGCCGTTGGCAACGAGTAGAGCGTGCATTTCGGACTCACCGGCTTGTCCGTTCGGCTCGATATGATGTTGGTTTCCGCCGTACCGCCCGAGGAGTAGCGAATCTTCGCTGTTTCAATGGCGATCGTGACGGTGATAATCCCACCGGCCACGGTCCCCGCCTGGCGCAGGTTCAGCGACAGCGGGATAGCCGTGGTGCCCGAAGGCACGTCCAGCACCAGCATGGGCGTGGTCGCGGCATACGAGGTCGCGCCGGTGATGGTGTCGTTCTCGTCCGCATCCGATGCAAGGAAGATGCGCCCCTGCAA
>ERZ1292629.240-Hain-H43-01um-R1-240-length-58320-cov-9_pt2 | contig 26259 bp, 28 predicted proteins | sample MGYA00564399_ERZ1292629 | MGnify/ENA primary metagenome ERZ1292629 (study PRJEB36523, sample SAMEA6512636) | groundwater metagenome | collected 2019-01-08 | study: AquaDiva: Metagenomics assemblies of 32 groundwater samples
GTAGTATATCCTAAAAATGTGCCTGTTTCAACTATGCTCGTTATCTTGTATTTAGATACTATTTTTCTCAATAGGACCAGATGTATCCCATCACCATGAAGCCTAAATCTTGAAAGTTGCCATGTTCCATAAGCGCCCCCTACAAAGTCCCTTACACGCCTAAGAGCATTTATTTTTTTAATAAATCTATATGAACTGCCATTTCTAAACAAGGAGTATTTATTATTAAGTTTTTGCTTTATCCTTAAAATCATCAATTTACTGATTAAAGTCTATTTTTAACTATTGCTACTCTCATATATAATGTTTTTTCAAATAAACTAATCTCTAGAATATTATTGAAAAGCTTAAATATATGCCACAATCACAATTTTTATGATAACGATAGGCTTTGCCGACAATAACAAAGTAATAGAGAGTGTTCGAGAAAGAATAATGAGTGAGGGAATATTTCAGACTAAAATTTATAATTCTGTGGAATCAGCTATCGAAGATTTGTTATCTAAGAAAATAGATTGTTTGATAGGAGGACATGACATGTCCACAGCAGAATACCTCAAACGGATTTTTAAAATAATAAAACCTAAAAATAGGATATATTCTTATAGCGTATTAAAGAAAGATAATCAAATTTATTTTTTTGCAGATACTGGCATCAACATAACTCTTTCCAATAGCCAAAAGATAGAATTAGAAAATTTACTAAAAAATGAAGTTGGAAAATTTTTTGATATACATATTGCAAAACTAGGTTTTAAAACCGATAATGAAACTTTGCAAGTCGATGCAGCATTATTTCCTGAGATTGCCGAAAAGAAAGGAATAAAAGATTCAAAGGTGCACAACACATTCATATTTCCAGATTTACATTCAGCAAATATAGGGTATAAAATGATTCAACACCTAGGTGGTTATGAACACATTGGTCCAATATTATTAGGTATCGGATATTATATAAGTGATTTATCAAGGGGTGCTTCCCAGAAGGAGATATATGATACTGCAATTTATCTCGGAAATTTGACTCTAAAAAGCACAAAAGAAAAAGCCTGAAGGTGTCTATTAATTACTGCCCTTTCTAAAGATTTGATTAACTGTTCCATAGGATACGACATTGGTTCCCTTACTTCTTGCATGTTCTATTAGTCTAGTATGTGCTTCCATTTTTGGATCCCAGCTCATTACAGCCCAAGGATGCAAACATAAACAAACAGCTACGGGATTTGTAGTCTTCTTGCTCATCTCAACGGCCAAATCAATAAGTTCAGAGTAATGTAAGCAAGCTTTTTCAGAGTCTTCAGCACCTCTACCAAGCAACTTATGTGCATAGGCATCTAAATATAAAACATCTTGATTACCATGTGATGGGATTTCAACAAGCCCAGGCACGCCAACATGCTCATAACTCTTTGGTTGTCTGCTATCTACAAAAGGAGCACACAAGGAATCTTTTCCCCTTAAATTTGAAGAAACATATTCAAGTCCTATATCTACAAGCCCTTGAGCAAGTCTTGGTACATCAGATAAGTCACAATCATATCCTCTTGGAGTGCGCAGACCAAGAGGTTTAACTCCTAAAATTCCTTCTACCACTTCAGAAGCACTTTTCACATCAACAATAAATTCATCTATGCTTATTGGATTTACATCACCTTCAATAGTTGCCCTGAATACTGGGTGGGAGTAGCTATGCTGTCCAATTTCAACAAGACCTCTTCCAACTCTGAAAATTTTTCTTAGTGTCTGACTTCCAATACTGGCAGCAGATTGCTCAAGAAAATGACCAAGCATAAAGTGGGTGCGTGGAGCTTGTAAATTATCTAAGACTTCTCCAAAAACACCATCAACAAATGCAATTTTTCGTTTGCGGAATTCCTCTCCTTCAATAGTAGAAGCCATTTTTCCATAAGGGCGTTCAGTATCGTAACCCAAGGCTAAGTAAGTGACCATATCCCATGTTTTAAATCCTTATTTATAAATCTTCCTAAAAGTAATCTTTTTAAGCCCAAGTTTACACATTAAATGATGCCAATAGTAAAAAGTAAGCCTATAAAAGGAAAAATATTTGTTTCTTCAATAATTGCTGCTTATAATGAAGAAGAGCATTTAGCAGATTGCATCCAATATTTATTAAAACAGACTTATAATAACACAGAGATTGTAATAGTGGAAAATGGAGAATCAAAAGACAGAACTTATGAAATTGCCAAATCTTACGAAAAAAAATATCCCAAAAAAGTACGCGCATTCTCTATTCCAGGAAAACAAAAAGGTCCTGGAAATGCATGGAATTACGGGGTAAAAAAAGCAAAAGGAAATATAATTCAGATTGTTGGAGCAGATTTAAGATACGGTAAGGAATACATCGCAGAGGGTATAAAACCAATAATACAAGGAAAGTCAGTAGGTATAGTGCATAAAGAAGAAATATGTAATAATGTCAATAATTTGTGGGCAAGAGCTTTCTTTTACAAGCGTAATTCAGAGCATAAACCTGGCCTCAGCAAGGTATTTTCCATTATAAGAAAAGATTATCTCCTAAAAAGACCATTTAATTCAGCTCTAGGATACACAGATGATCAGACAATATATATTACAGAGGGAACTGAGTTTCCAACTTTCAATTTAGAAGTCTTTCATACAAATCCAGCATCATTTTCAGATACATGGGATCATAGTAAATGGGTTGGTAGATCCATTACAGGCTCCTGGAAAATAATCGCAATATTTCCAGTGTTTCTAATTTATGCCATATATAAAACAATTAATCATCTAAAAAAAGACTTTTACTTGCCTTTTATATTATTTCTTCCTGTTTATTATTTAATTCGTTATTTTGCATATCTGGTAGAAGCAGTTAAGAAAATTATTTAGTTTTATTTATAGAAATCATTTATTACAGTAAGTACATGATTTGCTTCAGCTTCAGTCATTCCAGGAAATATAGGTAATGAAAGAATTGTGTCTGCAAATTTCTCAGATTTAGGAAAGTCTCCCTTCTTATAGCCTAGATATTCAAATGCTTTTTGCATATGTATTGGAACAGGATAATGTAATCCAGAATCTATACCTTTCTCTTTAAGGTAATTCATCAAGGCATCTCTTTTATCGGTTCTGATTACATACAAGTGATAAATATGGTCTCTATCAGCGCTAACTATTGGGATTTTAACTACATCTTTCAAAGAAGCATATTTTTCAGCAACTTTCTTTCTCTGACTGTTCCACTCATCAAGATTCTTTAGTTTTATTCTCAAAATACTCGCCTGAATAGTGTCAAGTCTTGAATTTAATCCAAGCACATCATGATAATATTTCTTAGACTGTCCATAATTTCTAATCATTTTTATTTTTTGAGCCAGATTTGAATCATTTGTTGTAATAAATCCTCCATCTCCAAAAGCACCTAAATTCTTCCCAGGATAAAAAGAAAAAGCGGCAGCATGGCTTAAGTTTCCAGCTCTCTTGTTTTTATACATAGAACCATGAGACTGACAAGCATCTTCTATAACTTGAAGATTATATTTCTTTGCAATATTCATTATTTCATCCATATCGCAAACTTGCCCATACAAATGAACTGGAAGAATAGCTTTCGTTTTAGAGGTTATCTTTTTTTCAATAAGAGAAGTATCGATAGTAAAGTCATCTTTTGTATCTACAAGAACAGGTGTAGCTCCAACCGAAGCAATAGCTGCAACTGTAGCATTAAATGTATTTGCAACTGTAATTACCTCATCTCCTTTTCCAATATCCATTACACGTAGAATAATCTCTAAAGCTTGTAATCCGTTTGCAACACTTATGCCATATGTTGTCCCGCAATATTTTGCAAACTCTTTTTCAAATTCTTCAACAGCATTTCCTAAAATGAAATCATTCTTATCTATATGTTCTGCAAATTTTTCAAGGATTTCTTTGCGCAATGGCTGGTGCGTTCTATTTAAGTCTAAAAAAGGAACTTTCATATTTTTACTTCCACGCCCCCAAGACTTTTTGATTTTTCAGCAGCCTCAAGAACTTTTACTACTTGCATTCCTTCATTTCCATCACTCATACATTTCTCAGTACCATTAATGCATTTAATGAAATGATCCAATTGATTATTTAAAGGCTGAGACAGATTCAATTTTGGCATTAATATATCTCCTTCCCTTGTTGTAGCTTGAAACTCTGAAAAATTATTTGGATTAGGTAAGTATTCAATTGAACGGTCATAGATAGTTAGTTTTTCAGAAGGATGGATATCATCAAAAACAATGGCTTTCTTTGTTCCTCCTATTACTAATTTTCTTTCTTTGACAGGGTGAGCCCAATTTGCATAAGCTGTCGCAATAATTTTCCCTGGAAATTTCAGATTAACCAAAACAATGTCATCCACTACATTAAGATAACTTTCTCCCGTATAATTAACACTCGTAGGGTTTAATCCAGTTAAGTACATAAAAATATATACTTCATGAGATATCAAATCCCATAAAGCACTAGCATCACTTCTAACTGGACCAAGAGCAACACGTCTTGCATCAAGATATTTTATTTGCCCTATCTCTCCAGAATCAATTCTTCTCTTAACTTCTCTTAGGGCAGCATTATATTTGAATATATGACCAACCATTAAAATCTTTCCTTTTTCTTTAGCTAATTTTATAAGTTTCTCAGCATCCATTACATTAAGAGTCATAGGCTTTTCTATCAAAACGTTTTTTCCAGCCATAATTGCTTGTGAAGCAATTTCAAAATGAGAGCTAGTAGAGGTAGCAATTATCACTGCATCAACTTCTGAGTCTTCCCAAATTTTTGAGATTTCTTTAGTGAATTCAATGTATTTTGGAATTTTAAGAGGTTGTGTTATATCCTGTACATATTTTAACTTAGCATCCCCAAAATTCCCTTCACTGTCAAAAAGATTGAGATAGTTCCTACCCCAATATCCACATCCAATAAGGGCCAGATTTATTTTTTGCATAATGTTATGAAGATTATGCATTTTTAAGAATATCGCTAATAGAAGAGTAGCTTTTTCTAATTAATAACTCTCAAAAATTTAGCAGGATTTCCAGCATAAATTCCAGGCTTTTCTATATTTTTTGTAACAACAGAACCTGCACCTATTACTACATTAGAGCATATATTTACAGGAAGAATAGTTGCATTGCTTCCTATGCTAACATTATTTCCTATTAAAGTTGGCTTCCAATGTTCGCGTTCAGTGTAATAAGGTTTTCCCGTTTCTGAAAAAGTATCATTAATAAATACGACTCCGTGACCTATAAAACAATTATCTCCTATAGAGACCATATCACAAATAAAGCTATGGCTCTGAATTTTAGTATTTTTACCTATTTTTGCACCTTTTTGCACCTCAACAAAAGGGCCAATAAAAGAGCCCTCTCCGATAGAACAACCATAAAGATTGCAGGGATGAACAATAGTTACCTTCTCTCCAAAGACAACATCCTTAGCTACTCCAGTATATCTTTCCAGAATCATAAAGAAACCCGAGTTATAAGATTTATATATTTAACTCATTGTTTTTAAACAGCAAATTCCACTAATTATATGCGTATTTTAGAACTAACAAACTATACAGCAGGCTCATGTGGAGTAGGTAAAAGAGTTATTAGAGAGTCTCAAATGCTCTCTAAAAAAGGGCACATAGTAAGGATATTTTCTTCGAACTTAGTTAAAGGCAAATCTCAAATCTGCCCCAAATCAGAAAAAATCGGAGAAGTAATTATAAATAGGTTTCCAGCTAAAAAGTTAGGGGGAGAAGGTTTTCTTCTCTGGAATTTTGAAGAAGAAGCTAAAAAGTTTAATCCAGATATAATAATTACACATTCTTATCGTCACATTCACACACTTAAGACCTTAAAGTTAGCCAATAAGCTCAATATTCCATGCATGCTCGTAACTCATGCTCCATTTAAAAGAGAAAAAACAAGAACTTTTATTCAGAATATAATTGTCCAGTTATATGATTTACTAATCGGAAGAAATACAATAACTAAATTTAATAAAATTTTAATGATTGCTCCATGGGAGACAGAGCATTTATTAAAATTGGGAGTTTCCAAAGACAAAATTATTTATTCTCCAAATGGGGTAGACGCAAGATTTTTTAAAAGAAAAATAACTAATAATAAATCTGGCTTAGTAATATATGCTGGTAGAATTGCCCCAATAAAAAATTTAGAAGTCCTAATTAACTCAATGTCTTCAGTAGATGAGACCATAAGTCTTTTAATATATGGTCCTGCAGAAGAAGATTATCTCATAAGACTAAAAGATTTAATTGATAAAAACAGTCTTCAAAAAAGAGTTTCAATTATAAATAAAGAATATGATTTAAAGAGTCAATTAGAGCTACTAGATAAAGCAGAAATATTTGTGCTCCCATCAAAAAGTGAAGGGATGCCTCAATCTCTAATAGAAGCAATGGCTCGCGGAAAGATAGTTATTGGAAGCGATATTCTATCAATAAATTCAATAATTAAAGATGGAATTAATGGGCTTACATTCAAAGAAGGAGATTCAGAAAATTTAGCAAAAAAAATAAATATGGCTATTAATCTTGCTTCCTCTAAAAGAAGAAACATTTGCGAAGCAGCTATTTCATCAGCAAGAGCATTTAAATGGCCTTTAATAATCAAAAATCTTAATAAACTGATATTAGAAATGGGGAAATCCAAATGAGTGAAATAAAAATTGCTGAAAAAAAGATAAATCTTATTCTTTTAGTAATAATTCTTTTTGGAGCAATGATTAGAATATATTTTCTAAATTTAGTAAAAAATCAAGCACACTGGTGGGATTCATTAGCCTACGGAAGTCTCGCAAAAAATATGATTTTTCATAAATGGGATGAGGTTCCTTTTTTGATTCACGAGGCAATCATTAGACCACCATTACTCCCACTTATATGGAGTTGGTTAATTAGAGTAGGCTCCTCAGATTATACTATTATTTTTATAACTGGAATAATTCCTTCAATAATCTCAATATATCTTATTTACTTGATAGGGAAGGAAATGTATGGTCGAAACGTTGGTTTAATGGCAGCAGTTTTTGCATCAGTTTCATGGATATATTTATTCTATTCTGTTCGTATTCTTACAGATATACCCTCTATGTGTCTTGCCCTAGCCAGCATTTACTTTTTTATAAAATGTCACAACAATATTTCAATTAAACCATGGACTATTTCCGTATTCCTTCTTTCTTTAGCAGTTTTATTTAGATACTCTCACGCCGTAATTGCCTTAGTTTATATTGTATTCCTCATATCAGTGCATAAAATTTCATTGTTTAAGATTAAGAATTTCTGGATAGGAGGTTTAATAGGATCCATTCCATTGATATTATTTATAATAATTAATTTAACTAGCTACGGCTCAATTCTTCCTGCTTCTGCAGAATATGCTTCAAGTGCGAGTGAAAAGACTGAATTTGCTTGGTACACAATTTGGTTTATCAACCATATTCTAAGAACGCCCCTTATATTCTTGTTTTATGCTGGTTTGGTATTAATCACTATTAGAACAATTATGAGCTACGGTTTTATATCCAAATTCAAAGAATCAAAAATGAACTTGTTTAACTTAATTTTATTAATTTTTATTTTATCTTTCTTTATATTTTTCATAAAGGCATCAGAAGACAGGTATCTATTAAGTCTTTCGAGCGCATTATTTATTTTACCCGCAGTATCATTATCTTACTTTTTCAAAATAACTTCAAGGCATGGGAGAAACATCTCAATAATCTTATGTTTAATACTTATCATATGGTCGGGATATAGTCAAATATCCTTCGCAAACGGTCTGATATTGGATAAAAAAGATTCATTCAAACAAATGAAAGAAGCATTTGAATGGATAAACTATAATACTCTTCAAGATGCGGTAGTTATTGGAGACTGGGCAGAACCATATACAATATATTACAGTGAAAGAGATATACAAGTTTGGCCAGATGATTTAAATTTTAGCAATTTTACTCTTGAAGCAGATTATGTTACTTTGACCGCAGTACATCAACCCAATGAAAAAGTAGTTAATTATGTTAATCAGTTAGCTCAAGAAGGTAAACTAGCCCCAGTTAAAGCTTTCTTCTTCGATTCAGAAGAAAAACAGCCAGCAGTTATAATTTACAAAAGATTATAGTTTATCTTTTAATAGCTAAAATTGCAATCTCATTTCCTCTTTCGTTATGTTTCGAATATTCTTTATCTCTTAAATTATTAAAAAATTCTATTCTTTTCCCACAGATATATTTGACAAAAAAATGAAGATACAGTGCCATAAGTTCAATTACTCCTCCACCAGCAAAAACTCTTTTTATTGTAAAACTCTTTTTTTCTAAAATGTTTGTGATATCTTTAATAGTATAATGTCTTTCATGCTGGACATATCTTACTGGATTGAGATAGCTCAATAAGGTATCATTAGGCACACATACAACAAGTCTTCCATCTTTTTTTAAAACTCTAGATATCTCCTTAACTGCCTTATTGTCATCTTTAATGTGCTCAAGAACATCAAGAATTATTATTTGAGAGAAATATCTATCTTTAAAAGGAAGTTTTGTAGCATCGCACGTAACTTTGTTAATCGCCTTATTATTCTTACCTAGGTTATTATTATCTAAATCGGATGAAATGAAATTAGGATTATTTAAGAAAAGCATATTCTCAATCCATTGCATTTCTCCGGCACCTATGTTTAATGTTTTGCCTATTATGTGAGTATCTATCATAGATGCACAAATTCTCTCACGTCCATATAATTTTGGATTATATTTTATTTTTTTCATTTTTTAGGACAGCATAAACTATAGAACTCGTAGAAACAAGATTAATTGCCGCTTCATTTAATAAACAAATATCTCTATATTTTAAAGTTTTATATATCGAGCCGAAGATAGGCAGTATAAATGAAAATGTATAAAGAAGCCATATCCCTATTTTTGGCCAATCTTTCTTCCAATCTATCCATTTAAACAATCTTTGGTCTTGGTTAGGGAAATAAGTTCTTTGTAAGTTTCTCATACGTTTTCTTGACAGTTCTGACAAGCTCCTCAATAAATAATGGTATACTCCCGTTTGAGGCACATAAGCAAAATATTTATTGCCTGAATTGAACAATGCAACCGGAATATCATTGTCTATTAGTTGATTTTTATTTTTTATATAATTTTCAATTAACTTTTTTCTATAAATCATTAATCCTTGGGGTGGTATTTTATCTTTAGTTAGCTCACATAAATAATAAGAATCTATCTTTTTAGTTATTATCTCTTCAGGAGAAACAGTAAAAAACTTAAAAATTGGATCTCTCTGCCATGCATCATAAGATAATGTCCTTGTTAGGGGCGAGTGTTTTGGATTAACTAAAAATCTCACAAAAACACCAGCAATCTTAGGATCTTTATACAAAGGGTTTAACATTCTGTCGATGAAGAATTCATCTGCAAAAGTCATATCCGCATCAAGATACATAAAAAAATCACCCCTTGCTTGCTTCAAGCCTTTCATTTTGCTTGTCTCAGCATCTTTTATTTTGTTAAATAAAACTCTCAGTTTTATCTTTTTAGAGAATTTTTTTGCAATTTCAACAGTCTTATCTGAAGAGTAATTATCTACTATAATTACCTCAAATTTATTTTTATCAAATTTTTGCATTGCAATTGATTCTAAACAAGATGCAATATCTATAGATTCATTATAAGTTGGAATAACAATAGTAAGGTGAGGTTTCATACATTTATGTAAAATTCAACGATTTAAATGTCTTTTTATTTCTAATAAAATGATCTAAAGCGATACTTCTAGGGTAAATAAGATGCTTGTTTTTTTGCATAATCTCTTTATTCAAATCGTGCTTCTTTAAAAAAAACAAGTAGTAAATAGTCGAGGGGGCGCTTATCAAAAATGGAAGTCCTCTTCTTAAAGGAAATCTCATCATGGAAACTATTTCAAGCATTAATTTACCTCCCAACAACAAGACTAAATTAGGCAGGCTATTGTTTTTTATCAAACAGATGAAGTGGTTTCTTGAAATAAGATATTCTTTCTTGAAATTAATTTTTTCATTGTTTACACTAAAACTTCCAATGTGATATATAATTGACTTTGGAGAATGCCATATTTCTTTTCCTAAATTGTTTGCCCTCCAGCAAAAATCAAGTTCTTCTGCATACATAAAAAAAGATTCATCAAACATACCTAATCTGATGAACTCCTCTCTTTTCACAAGTAATGAAACTCCACAACCCCAAAAAACACGTCTTTCATCATTATATTGACCAATATCTTTCTCTACAGTTTCAAATATTCTTCCTCTGCAAAAAGGATACCCATATTTATCTATAAATCCTCCAGCCGCGCCCGCATTTTCAAAGTAATCTCTTTTATAAAAAGATTTAATCTTTGATTGAACTGCAATGCATTTTTTATGTCTATTAAGAGTCTTAATTAATTCAGATGCCCAATTTTTATCCACAACAACATCATTATTAAGGAATATTATATGTTTAGCTTTAGATTTTTTAGCTAAAAAGTTTGAAGCTTCTGCAAAACCCATTCTTTTTTTAGATAAATGAAATATTACCTGAGGGAATTTATTTTTAACCAGTTCAACAGAATCATCAGTGGTTTGATTAAACAAAAGTCTAACTTTGGCACGAGAGTTATCTTCAAATATAGATTTCAAACAATTTTTTATAACCTCAGAACCATTCAAATGAATTATTAATATTTCAACAGAAACCATTATTTAATCAATGAATGATTTAGTTTTAATATCTCTGGAAGGTCGTCATAAGCTCTAAGAATAAATTTAAACGGAGAATAGACTAACCTAAGCCTCAATATTCCACAAAACATTTTAATTGATGCTCTAATGGTATCTATATTTGAAAAATCTCTATCATTCCAAACAGTTGGAAATTCTAAAACTTTAAGTTTATTTTTTTTATACAAATACAATAAATTTACGTCAAAAGCCCACTGAGTTATAAAAATTTCAGCGACTATATTTTTCAAATCATTTGTTTTGAAAACCTTTGCACCACATTGAGTATCTTGATATTTCATAAAAAAAAGAAATTTAACTAAATTATTAAAGACTCTACTGGCAAAACGTCTTATAAGTGTCTGTTTTTTAGAAATTAAAGATTTAGAAGACCACCTATTTCCTACAATAGCAGAGTAATCTCCTATATTATATATTAAATCATAAAATGAATGAGGGGACGTAGACAAATCAGCATCAACAAAACCAACAATATCATATTTTTTTTCAATAAAATACTTAAATCCCTCAGTTACAGCATAACCTTTGCCCCCAAGTTTAAGATTTACATAGGAAACAATGTTTGTCTTTTTTGTAAACTCTCTTACTATTTGTTCAGTTTTATCTTTAGTATTATTTATCACAACCAATATAGCGTATTTTATTTTATCTATTTTGTTTTTTTTCTTAAAATACGAATTATATTCTTCAAGAGTTTTTCTAATTCTCTTTTCTTCATTATGTGCTGGTATAACAATCCCAATACGTTTAATCTTCATTTTCTAAGTAGCACCACCGAGCCTATAAAGAAGAGTATGTTAGATACCAAAAATGCATAAGAATATGTAAGAACGTTTGAAGAAAAAAGAGTCAATAAAATAACCTCAAATATCAAAAAAGACAATACGTACTTATATCCTTGAGTGTTTCCTCTTGATAGTTTATAATATAAAATTGTGCTTGATAAAGAAAGAAAAGTAGTTCCCAATGATAAAATTATTGTAGGCATTAAAGCTTGAGGCAGGATTTTATTAGATAAAATATAAATTAGTTCCTCTGTAAATGAAATAATTACTGTAAGGGCAATTACACAGATTAAAGAAACAATTACAACAGCCCGTATAAAATTTTGTTTAGATGGTTTTTTCTCAGCGGACTCATTAGCAGTAATTGGAAATAAAACTTTATTTATTGGTTGTATCCCTATGAAAATTATCAATGCGATAGTAGATGAAATTGCATAAACTCCAGCTTCAAAATCATTAAAAAAATAACCTGCTAATAAAATATCCACATTAAGAAATAATATGAGCACAAGAGTAACAATAAAAACGGGTTTACTATACGCCTTAATGCCTCCAAGTTCTGCAAATTCAGACTTGCTTTTTAGGATTTTTTTAATATATATTAAAGAAAGTCCAAGAGATAAAATCAAACTGATTACCACCCCTCCAATTGCTCCAAAAACTCCCCATCCAAAATAAACTAATAGGAAGGATATTCCTATCTTTAGAATAGCTTCACAAATCATAGATCCTCCGAGTGCAAAAAATCTTTGTTGTCCTTGTAGAATTCCTCGAGCAATAGGCGCAAACATAGAACCTGCAATAAATAAAGAAGTAATAAAAAGAATTGTATATGGTATATTAAATAGTGGGGAAATAAACAAAGATGCTACTAAAAATGCTATAATTGCAATTATTGCAGGTTTTACTATTCCCTTAGTTGTTCTCAGGAAAATATTTTTTAATTTGCCATCTCCTTGTAATGGCTTCGAAGCATATTTGACTACGACTGTTTGAATGGATTCCATAAATATAGCTCCTATATACATAAAAGCAAAAACTCTCTTTAGTAGCCCAAAATCTTCAATTGGCATAATCCGAGCCATTAACAAATGATATAAAAAATTAAGAACGTTAAATATCCCAACTAAAAAAATTAATATCAAACTACCTTTAACAAGTTTATTTTTTATATTAATCATGCTAGCCTTATAGAATCCGGATAATTCACTTCAAGATAAGACTGATTCAACAAAATATCTTTTGGATATGTTACATCCCAAATTTTTATAGGTCCTCTGAGACCTTCATAGTATACAAATTCCCCCATATCTAGGTTTTGATCTCTGAATGAATTAATAATTATATCGCTTTCTACATGGGCAATTTTAAAATTAGGATTTGATTTGTCAAATAAGTAATAATTGACGAGATTAGTCTTAACTGTTCTAGGACTAAGATAAAGCAGAGCTCCCTTATTATCAATATTAGCACGACCATCTGCCAAAATATCTACTTTTGGATAGACAAAAACACCGGCGCTAATTCCGTTATTCAAATCAATAAGCCCTGAAGAGAAGTCATAATAATATTTAAGTGGTAAAATATAGTTTTTACCCGAATTTACAAAATATCCATTCAGACTAATCACTGAACCGTTATTAGATCTCTCTAAAAGTATTCCTGCTATTCCTGCGACGTTTGCAGGGAGGAATATTTTAGACCCATTATTTTCATAAATAATATCTTCATCAATTGTTGTACCTGCAACATACACTTCAAGAGTACTATTTTTACGTTGCTGTTTCTGAGATTCATCTCTTAAAAATGTAGGTATCCAACTTTGTCGGTCATATTTAGAATTAGAACCAATCGTAGAAAAAGCACTGTATTTACCAATATCTGTAGAATCTATAAGGAAATGAGTTACATTATGAGCATACAAAAAGTCTAAAGTTTTGCTAAAATCAGACTCTGTTAAAGCATATCTACCCATCAAGTGGTTCCAATAAGATATATCATTTCCACCATCAAGAACCGTTGCGCGTTCTCCAATAAATTGAATCCAATATCCATAATCCCACCAATGCGCAAAAACCGAATTTACAGGAGTATTATCTCTTACCCAACTCATAGCTTTTTGCCATTGCTGAGTATAAACTGAAGGAACATAACTCTTAGCAAGATTAATGCTTTCTTTAGTTAATTGATATGCTGAAAATAAGATACCAATAAGTAATACAATAATTAAAATAATAGACATAAATCTCTCCCTCTCTTTAACTTTACGCATTACTGAATGCAAACAAGTAGCTCCTAGATAACCTATAGCAATAGATGCTGGTGGAACAACGAGCATTACAAGTCTAATAAATCCTCTAGCCGAAATAAGAGAGATAAATAGAAATGCAAAAAATAGGAGTGCCTCAAAATGTATTGACTTGATTTTATCTCCTTCGGAGCGATTCAATATCGAAATATATAATTTTATAGATACAAACATAAAAATAATAACCCCTAGCCCATATAATCCCAAACTGATAAAATTATTTCCATTTAATATCGAGCTTCCAGAATATCTACTAAATAATACTGTAAACAACATAAAAGCAAAAGCCAAGGTTAACTTAATTCTATCTTTTTTGTCAAACTGTTCAAGCATTTTCCAGAAAAGAACCAATGATCCTATCAGGAATAACCAAAAAGAAACAAATATCTTAAATATATAAGGTCCAAAATTGCCCATCCATTCAGTAAGATATGGTTGACGATTTTCAGCAACAGTTTGAATTAACCTTGAAGTTGCAGGTCCCACAAGGCTGGAATATATTTCTGCCATTCTATTAAAAATAAACTGAGGTCCCAATACTAAAGATATCAAAATAATCAGAAAAACTGCAAAAATTAAGGAAGAAAGTAGCCTTTGAGGGACACGAGATAAATATTTTTTATTCGATAAATAAGGGCTAATCTTGGGATAAGCGAAGTGATAAAATACCACACAGATTAAAAGAGCTATTGCCACCCCCCTATCAAAAGAAGTGAATGTTGTTCCTATAGCATATCTATTTGAAAATAGGATCATAAATATTAAAGAGAAAACAATCCATAAAACATAATTGATAATGTGTTTTTTCTCAAAATTTCCAAAAAGAAAACTTAGAAATGCGGCAGAGAAGATAATAAAAAATATATAGGCATAAGCTCCCCAAATCAATGCCATTAATCCGGTAGATATCCCTGAACAAGCTCCAAATATAACTCGTTTATATAATTGGTCAGTGTTCCAGGATTTTATAAAAAAGTAAAGCGCTAAGAACATAAAAAGAAAAGCTGCAGATTCTTTTTCAGGAATTCCTGCAATTGTGCGTGGTATAAAAACAGGAAATACGCTAAAGATAAAAGTAGCAATAGCTGCACCGATATTAGAGTAATTTTTATTAAGATATCTACTTATGATAATTCTAGACAACAAGAAAAAGGCAATAACCGTTAAAGCAAACATAAATACGGGATATAACACTGCCGATTGTTCTACAGAACCACTGCCAAAAACATAAGCCAATTTATGGAACCAGACTATAAAATAATGTGGAAGAGGATAGCCGATAGTTTCTAAACCTCGAGGCACATAACGCATTGTATCTAAAGCAAAAAAGCTACCATTCTCAACAATATATTTAGCCCAACGTAAAAACAAAAACGGGTCCAAATCAGGTCCAAGAGTCCAACCCCCCGTAGTTATATCTCTCAAACCAGATAAATTGCGAGTACGAATCCATACGGCCAAATAAATAACAAAAGCAAGAACTACATAAATTATCCAATCAGATTTTTTTTTGATGAAATCAAAAAACTTAATTTGTCTTTGGCGTATAAGGCTCTCGTTCTCCAAATTATCCATCAAGTAACTGACAAAACATCTTATTTAAAGTTTATTAACGAAAGAGCAAGGGTGTTACAAATACTTCAATCAAAGCAGAAATAAACAATAAAATTACTGCCAAAATGACTAAGTTCAATGAATCTTGCAGAACTCTCCAAAATCTTTCAGTTCCTATATCTCTGCGAATCACGGCAAAAGAAATCATTCCTCCAGCTAAAGCAACCACAAAATAAGAGGCTATTTCTGGCAACCCATGAACAAAATATCTAAGCATGGCAATAGGTAAATAATTTAAATCAGACCTTGTAAATATAGCTATTGCAGCTGCAATAACACTCGCATTCCAAGCTAGAATAAATATAACTCCTGCCCCAAACAGTAAAGAAAATACAAGTGTAAAAATAAGAACATATATATTATTGGCAAAAATCAAAAACATTCGTTCTTTATTCGACGCAAAAGCAGTTGGGCTTGTTTGGTCTTTGGATATAAGCGTTTCAACGCATTTTTCATTATCTGGTTGGTTTATTAAACAATAAGTTCCAAGTTGCTGTTGCAGAGTTTCTGTCGTTGGTAAAAGTATATACCAAAAAGAGAATCCTAAAACAAATCCTATAAAAAGCCACATAAATGCCCATAATGCTTTTCTATGGTCTCTAATCAGCTGAAAAGTTCCAGCATTACTTTGTGAAGAGCGCGTCTCTTCAATTCTGAACATATAAAACATAAAAGGTATCGAAAACATAACAGTAAATGTAACAACAAGTATTCCTGCTGTTTGACTCAAGACGGGGTCATTCTTGAATATCCATTCAACCAGCAAAATAGAAATGCTTGCATAAAAAACACCTACAAAAAACATCTCCCATGGTTTACGTTCAGCCTTCGCAGGATTTACAAGCATTTCAAACATAAATCATCACCATCACAAGAGAAATCAATCACCTTTTTATATATGTTAGCTTTATCTAATATATGGATTCATTTTCAAAAATCTGCAAAGACATAAAATCTATCAAAATCCAAGGAGCTACGAACGTAGCAAAAGCAGCAGTGAAAGCTTATCGTTTGAAACCAACTAAGAAATCAAAGGAAATTCTAATAAAATTAAGACCTACAGAGCCAATGTTGCAAAACTCCCTAAACATTCTAGAAAAATCTTCTTACAAAGATGTATTAAACCACTTTGATAATACACAGGAATTTATTAATTACTACGTACAGAAATTAATTCCAACAAATTCAGTTATCTTTACTCATTGCCATTCAAACACTTTAGCTAAAGCCTTAATCTCAGCACATAAGTCAGGGAGGAAGTTTTCAATAATAAACACAGAAACAAGACCCTTATATCAAGGGCACATAACTGCAAAGCAACTTTCAAAAGTCGGAATAAAAGTTTCCATGATAGTTGATTCAGCAATGAGCGAGGGAGTAAAAAATGCAAATATAGTCTTATTAGGAGCAGATGCAATCACTAAAAAAGGAGTTTTAAATAAAATAGGGAGTGCATCAATATCCAGAATAGCCAAGGATTACAAAAAACCTCTTTACATAGTAACCGATTCATGGAAATTTTCACCATATAAAATTCAAATTGAAAAGCGTTCGCCTCGAGAAATCTGGTCAAGGTCTCCAAAAAATGTTAAAATTGAGAACTTTTCATTCGAACTAATTTCGCCTAAACAAATTACAGGAATAATTTCAGAGTTTGGAATACTCCCTTACAAGCAATTCATTAAAGAATCAAAAAAGAACATCAAGAGTTATGGTATTAAATAATTAATTCTTCAAGTGCCACTGCAACATTCTGAATTTCATCAGACAACTGTGCTTTAAAAGATTCAAGTCTGTGCTTTTGTTCAGCAGCAACTCTCTTTGTTTCATTAATATTCTTACGAACAAAGTATCCGGCTCCAACATCAACAAAAAACTTCTCAGCAATATTAGGCTTCATAAATGCAAATACAGATTTTCCAAGTGGAGCAAGAATCTCATTATCCTTATTATTTTCAAGCGCATCTAACTCTTTGTCAAAAACACTAATCTCATTAATCTGCTGTTCAACAATTTTAATCTGCTCGAAAAGCATTTCATGCTGTTGATTAAGATTATTCAAAACTTCTATCTTTTCCTGTTCCATTCAGATTCACATTAAATATGCTATAAAAAGCTTACTCTTTTAAGAATAATCCTTGCGAATAAAAATATGGTTGCGCCCATTATACTTTGTGTTTACCAATTCTCCATGTCTAACTCTGTCCAAAACTCTAAGGCTGGTTTTAATTATAACTTGCGTTGCATTACTAAAATTAGAACCATCGGGTGAATAACTTAAATCTATACCCTCTGTGCTTCTAATATTTGTAGAAGGTTGTAAAGTAAACTCTTGTTCAAGTAAAGTTTTTACTAATTTCGAACCTTTACTTATTAAGTCATCCAACTGCCCTTCAGTAATGTGAAAAGTATAATCTCCATTTTTCATTCCAATTCTCATGAAACCCCCTTAACTTAGTGGTTTTTAATAATTTATATCCTAAAATAAAATCAATGTACCTTCATTATCTTTCTAAATATAATTGAAAATACTATGAAAAATACAATATATGCCCATATTCCAGACATAAATCCAAGAATCTTTGCAGGATGGTCTTTAAAGTAATCTCCAAACCATCTAATAAGCAGGATGAATGGAATGGTCGTGTAAATTACAGGTCTCATTGTAATTGGCATCGTCTTCATTGCGAGCTCCATAGATTTCTTTGACAATTCCATTGATTTTTGAGGATTATCTCTATACAGTTTAAGTTCTTCATTCACTAACTTCTGTTCATCTTTAAGCTGTTTAAGTAAATCTTGATCAGTCATTTTCTTTTGTAAAAAAGTAGTAATCAAATTAAGAACTGCCGTAATCAACAAAAGCCCAATAGTCACATTCCAATTAAGCAAAACTCCAAGTGAAGGATCAAGCGCCAAGTGGACGCTGTCCCCTATTACAGGAATTTTATCCCACAAAGTAGCTACTGCTAATCCAAGAAGCATAACTAAAAACATAATTCCCATTCCCTTCATTTTATTAATTATGTAGAATAAAGAATCTTTTTAAATTGAACCATTTGCTTATTTATCCACCCATCATCTTTCTCATAGTTGGATTCATATCTAATGCGTGTTGTTTTGCAATATTCTGATACAACTGATAAAGTATCATAACCGCCAATAATATTGAAGTTCCAGATGTTAAAGCGCCTAGCAAGTTTGCAACAGAAGCCAAGAGTCCAATAGCAAGTCCTCCCATAACTGTCAATGGAAATATGTATCTACTCAAAATACTTTCAATTATTCTAGGATCTTTTCTAAATCCAGCCATCTGCAATCCTGAAGAAGCGATATTCTTTGCTTGTCCAGCAGGGTCCATCCCAGTAGTCTTAACCCAAAATATTGAAAATATCATCGCGAAGACTGCATAAAACAAAACATGAAATATTGCTTGGAATATCTGCGAAGTCAATAAACTACCAGTAATCGCTGCCTGAAGCAAATTAGGAGAACCTATCCAAAATGCTAATCCTGAGACGGGTTGACCATTTTGAAAACCGCCAAGAAATGTCGGATATCCAAGCCAAGTTTCAAACAAACTTCCAAATAATTGCATATTTGCAGCGAGAGCTGCAACTAAGATTACAGGCAATACAGAAGCATAAAAGAATTGCAACGGCCATTTAACTCCATAGCCTCTTAGACGGTCATAGCTCAAAGGTATTTCAATTTTAAGGCTTTGAGCCCAGACGACGCCGAGAAATATAAGAACAGTAACTAAAATTACTGTAAATGCAAGCAAGGCACTAGTAGGGTCTCCGTTAATTATAGATTGTAAAATAACTAATATTCTTCCAGAACAAGGAATTTCTCCAAAATTAACTAAACAATTAGAACCATCAGCTCCAACAAACTGAAACAATCCTATGAATAATTGTAATGCGACGCCTGCAACAATAAACAATGAAACTCCAGAACCAAATCCCCATTTAGCCACAACTTCATCCATAAACATAATCGCCAGTCCACCAAGAATCAGTTGGAATATTAATATCGATTCAAATCCCGGGGTGGCTTCAAGACCCTTCATTAATACAAAAATAAAGGCCTCAAAAACTATGAAAAACATAGTTCCTAATTTCTGAATGCCTTGAAACAATTTCTTGCCTTCTTCAGACTTAGTATCCAAGCTTAATATTCCAGAGCCTACGAGCAACTGCAGAATAATAGAAGACGTTACAATAGGACCTATTCCCAAACTAATTATTGCTCCAAAGTCTGTACCCAAAATTGTAGACAAGAAATCAAATCTCTCAAGAGCGTTTCTACTTAGCCCGTAAAGTTTAATATTATACATAACAAAGAAAAATCCAAGAACAATAAGTGTCCATTTCAATTTCTGATTAAATGCTAGTTTCTTCTCAACAGGTTTTTTTACTTCAGGTAAGAATCGGATTAGTTCTTTAAGAGCCATACATCTTAACACAAAACTCAGCTTTTTAAATATTGATAGTTACATATATTCATGAATAACAAAAACAGTTCAATTAAAAAAGTCAAATCAAACTATAACGGCGCAGTCGTTCTAGGTTTAAATGACGCCTTAGTTGAAATTTCAGGGGCGTTGGTAGGTCTAAGCTTTGCACTTGCAGAATCAAAAATTATTGCAACAGTAGGCATAATAACTGGATTTGCAGCCGCTCTTTCAATGGCGGCTTCCGAGTACTTATCTGCAAAAGAAGACAACAGGAAAAATCCATTAAGAGCATCAATATATACAGGAATCGCTTACCTCATCGCAGTAATTCTTTTAGTATCTCCTTACTTTATTCTATCAAACGTGTATTATTCAACAGGAATAATGCTAATATTAGTAATTATAATAATCGCAGCATATACAAAATATGATTCCAAAATACACAATGAAAGCTTCAAATCAAAATTCTTTGAGATGTTTTCAATAACTTTAGTAGTTTCTGTAATAAGCTTTTTATTCGGGATGTTGGTTAAGAAATTGACGGGTTAAATGCTCATGTAGGTATGCCATGTCAATTGTGTCTATCTTAACTTATTAATGTCCTAATGAGATTTAGTCGCTTGAATTTCTAATTAAAACAAATCATAGAAAGTTTTAATAGTAGATAGAAATAATATTATTTGTGGTTAAAGTTATCCTTTCAGAATCAGATGATCAGAAGAAACAAATAGAAGAGTGCATTAAAATAATCGATGAAATGAGCCTTGAATACTCGAAAGATAATAAGCTCGTTTTGGATTTATCTTCTTTGAAATGGATGTTATGTTGCTCTGCTCTTTTGCTTAGTGGCAAAATAGTAGAATTAAAAAATAAAGGTTGTAAAATCTCAATTATCCCTCCAGAAAAGTCCGATGTTTCTAATTATCTCACTCAATTAGGATTTCCTTTAGGTGGTGGGAAGTCTAAAGATACTTTTATACCAATACATCACTTTTTTATAAAGGAAGGAGAAGATTCAACAAAGTTGATTGAAAAAGAAATTGGAGAGATATTTAAGATAATAGAGAAGAACTTTCCTAGTGGTTTGATAAATGGAGTTTTTTATCTTGTCGGTGAAATGGCAGATAATGTAGACCAACATTCTAAATTCACTCAAGGATCGGTTATGGTTCAATTTTATAATAAAAAAGGACATATAGATATTGCCATACTAGATAATGGGATCACAATTCCTGGAGCGTATGAAAAAAATAATCTAGAATTCAGAGACGATTCTCAAGCCCTAACCAAGGCTTTAAGTGGTATTTCTACAAAAGTTGGTGAGTTGGGTAGGGGTAAGGGTCTTGGAACTTCTAAAAAATTAGTTACTGAAGGGTTAAAAGGAGATTTTTATATATTGTCTAGAAAAGGTTTGTATTGGGCAGAAAATGGAAAGACAGGTTCAAAATTGCTAGAAAAACCACTAAATGGGACTTTAATATGTATGCGGTTTAAGGCTCCCGGCAAAGACTTAAATATTTATCCTTACATAGAATAATATGCAAAAAGTATTCTTTTTAGCTGATAGCTTTGGCAACCAAATAATAACTAGAAATTCGATTAAATTATTTTTAGATAAACTTAGCAGTGCTTCTAATAAAGAAATAATCTTAGATTTTAATGATATTTTTTTTATCTCTAGATCATGCGCAGATGAATATATCAAATGGAAAATAATATCTAGTTCTAAAAAGAATATTATAGAAATAAATATGAATAATGAAGTTAGAATGATGTTTAAGTTAGTTTCTTTGCAATATAAAAGAAATTTAAGTTTATCTGCTTAGATGCTCCGAACTTTTAACCAGATTACTTATCCTTTCAGCGCTCCATTCAAGTACTCCCTTCGTTGTTGCTTCAATTATATAAGAATTAAAATTATTGGAAGACATCACCATATTCTTCCATATAAGAAGTAATACTTAGTTCATTATCATCTAGGATAACTGTGCTTCCTGGAAGTATGGCCATATTATTTAATTTCACAGGAATTTCTACATATTTATCTATCACTTTTTGACCTTCATTGCTTAATACAAATTCTCCATCCGATTGGTAACCCAACTCCCTAAGTAATAATATCTTAGATTCTTTAGAAACTTCCTTTAAAGACACAATATCCATGTTAATCTCCAGTATCTGAATTATTTAATAGTTTCTGACAATATATGTTTATAAATATTCATTTCAACCTTTCTCGCTCCCAAGGTGCTGACTCAAAATAAAGTTCTAATGCTTCCTTTAAACGGTTTTTGGCTTGTTTTATTGTATCTCCTTGAGTTACAACATTAGGTATTTGTGCGGAGCTGATGCTGTATATTTTATCTTTGCCTTTTCCTTCTTGGTCAATTTCATGATATTTTTCAATCATAATCTCAATAATTTTTTTATTTCTTCATCAATCTCTTTGAGATAACTATCCTCTAAAATTCCTATTTTTGATATAAATCTTTTTTTATCAAGTGTTTGAAGCTGAAGAACAAGAGCGATAGAATCCTTATCTAAATTATTCTCATTTGTTCTGTTAATTTTTAAGGTATATGGGAGTTTTGTTAATGCTTGTAAATTTGAAGTTAATGGAATAACTAATGTTAAATTTGTCCCAGTGTCTCCCATTACAATAGATGGTCGCGTTCCAGATTGTTCCCTTCCCATTTTAGAAGGAAAATCAATAATCCATATTTCTCCTTTATTCATTATAATCTATGTTTTTCAAAGAAATCTGCACTATCCTCAACAGACATCTGCTCAAGATTTTCCATTTCTTCTTCTAAAGAAAATTTAATTTTTAGGTAATCAACATCCGATTGAAGCCTTGCTAGTTTAACCATAATTTGGTTTAAATTAATTTTTACTTCTTTAGTTTCCATATTTTAAATAATAAGCAATAGTTTAATAGGTTTTCGGTCTTTGAAAAGTTTAGTTTAAATTATTCTAATTTATTCTTTACTTTTTTTCGCCTTCCTATTACTTTTTTATCCTACTTTTAAAAATTATCTTTAATTATCCATTGTGGGAAGGGTATGCCCTCTTTATCTGTAAAGTTGGTTGAAGATTCTCCTCCTTCAAAAGTAACTGTCCCTCTCTTCAACTCCATGTCTTTACAGGTGATTAAAAACCCAAGTGATATTTTACCAAGATTTTCATTTGGATGATAAACTATTCCAGATTCGAAAGGCACATCGGGGAAGATAGGTTTTTTATCTTGGTAATATCGGTATTCTTTGTACTGAGCTCCAGGCGGTTCCATATCTCTTGGAGAAAAAACATCTTTCACTTTTTTCCAATTTTCACCACTAATTTCAAGAAGTGCTGGCATTAATATCTGAATTATTATTTTTTCACCTATGACTTTACCATTATTAATTAAAATGATATCATAGGCTGAATTTTTACTCTTTTTTTTCTTTAATTGTATCTCTAAAATTGGTCTCTTCCTCTTAAAGAATAAATCCTCAATTTCATAATGTTCCATTTCCCTTGTCGTGAACCCATTCCTTCTCCAATAGATTCTTTTGTTTCTATCAGAGTGGTCTTGATGCGGAGCGATTTCACTTTTAGGAACATTAACTAATAAAGCAAATTTTGATGTATCATTGGTTTTATAGACTAAATTCATTTTGACATCAATTTTTGGAGTAACGTTCGTTTGAAGAATTTGCTCTATTCTCTCTTTTTGTTGGTGATTTTCTATCCATTTTATGCTTATTGGTTTATTGTCTTTATTATCTTCGCATAGTCCATAGATTATAATTCCGCCGTTAGAATTTGCCATAGCAGATATATCCTTTGCTATTTCTTTCTTATCATTCAACGCATCAGGATTCTTGTATTCCAAATTTGTGTTTTCTTCAATTTTGTTCATTATCAGATTATTAAGATCTTCTTCTGTTTCTATTATCATTTCAAACTATCCTCAACAATCTTAATCTCTTCTTTCGTCAACCCATACAACTTATAGACTTCTTGGTCAATTTCATAATCTGTGTTTTTGATTTGTTGTTCAAGACGTTCTTTTTCATTTCCGCTTGGTTTGCCTTCATGAAGTTGTTTTTGGAGTGAGAGCATGGTGTCTACTAAATCTGTCAAGGTTTTTTCCTGTGATTGTATTGGGAGTTTTATTGGAATTTCTTTTATTTCGAAAGTTCTTAACTCAATAAAACCTCCTCGCATAGCAGTTGTGCCAAATTTCTTTCTTGAATAATAACCCATTAATTTGGAATTAATAACTCCTATAAGATATTCTAATGTTATGTTTTGATTGTTCGAGTGAATAACATAAACTGTATTTATAGGAATCTGATTAACTTTATTTAGAATAGAGGCTGTTGGAACAAAACAAATCTTTTTCATTAATATTGCAGGAAGAACTATTTGCCAATCTTTTTTATTATCGATCTTTTTATTTGAAGAATTAATAAAAAATCTATCTATCTCCTTATTTGTAATCACTTCTGCCTTTGCTTTTTCATTTATGTTATTGCTAGTTGGTTTTGCACGATATATCTCTATAATTTTCTCTCCTGTAATTTTATCAAGAATATTATTTTCATTTAAATCTGAACTAAATATAAATGGTTTATTATAATCTAAAAGTTTTAAATCAAATAGTTTCTTATTAAGAACTTCAAATTTACCTTCTGGAGAATAAAATGCAGTCATTTCTCTTCCTTGTGATTTTTTTATTATTAGCACGTATGGATAAGTAGACGCATCTCCAAAGACATTTAGTTGTGAAACATCTACTATTTTTTCTATCTGATATGAAAGCATTAATTTTCTTAATTGAACCCCATAATTAGTTATTGCAAACTTATTTGGAGTGATAAAACCGATTTTACCATCTTCCTTTAATAGTTTAAGAGATAATTCATAAAAAATAACATATAAGTCATACTGTTGGTATGCAGTTATATAATTTTTCTCAAAAAATATCTTGTCTTTACTAACTAAACCTCTATTATTCACATAAGGCGGATTACCAACCACAACATCAAAACCGCCTTTATGAAAGGGTTCGGGGAATTGGGCAGGCCAATTAAATGCTTTGTCACCTGCGACTTTTGGGTCGTCTATAAGAGAGTTTCCATTCTTTAAATTATTACTCATCTTAGGCAACTTTCTATTAACTAAACTAGATGTCTCTCCGTCTAAAGTTGCAAGAATTAAGTTAAGGTGCGCAAGTTCTACAGCTTTTTCATCCAAGTCAACTCCGTAAATACAATTCTTCAGGATTGTAGTTTTTTGAGAAAAACTTAATCTTTCCTTAATGTCTTTAAAAGAAATGTAACTTTCCGACAATTCTCCATTCTTCAACTTCTTTTCGATAACATTACAGACTTCTTGAAACGCTCTTATTAGAAAAGAACCAGAACCGCACGCAGGGTCAACAATGTTAACTTCTAAAATTTCATCAATAGTCTTATCTTTAATATATTCTCCAACAGTATTCTTAACAATATAATCAACAATGTATGAAGGAGTGTAATAAATGCCCATTTTCTTTCTCTTCCCGCTTTTAGAATCCAACTTAACTCTTTTTTCAGTTCCTTCCAAAATTGTCCCAAGATATTGCTCATAGATACTTCCAAACAAATCAACTGGAATTTGGTCAAACAAATATCTTTCTTGGTTTCCTTCAACTCCAAAATACAAAGCCAAAATAACTTTTCTCAAAACTTCATCAGAAAACGTGCCTTCTTTTTCAAGTATTGATGGTTCAAATAATTTTGAATCATACCTATCATTAAACTTCTTGAATTCCTCGACTAAATAAGGAAATAATTGAAGCTTGACGTTTTGTTGTCTTACATCTGCTTCCAGACTTTTTAGATAATTCATTGGCTCTAATCCTCTGTCTTCAATAGAACGAATGAAAATAAGCCTATCAATTAAGATTTGAACAACTTCGTCTATTTTTTCCTGCGAAAGATAATTCTTCTTTGATTTCAATTCTTTAGAAAGCCAATCTCTTATTTTCAATAAGTCGTTTAAAATATGCACGTCAATAGGTTTGTTAATTTTCTCATCTTTTTTAGAGAGTAATTTATTAATTTCTCCTTTCTCAAAGCTTTCACGAGAAATAAGAAGTAATTTGTCAAATTTGTCTATAAACTCTTCAAAACCCAATCTAAAAACAGAATTATCTCCAAACTTTAAGAGGTTTTTATCAATATTCTTTATATTGCTCAAAGCGTGATAAACCTTAATTTCCTTGAAGTTAGTAAGAATTGCAAACTT
>ERZ1292629.1207-Hain-H43-01um-R1-1207-length-26249-cov-9_pt1 | contig 26249 bp, 36 predicted proteins | sample MGYA00564399_ERZ1292629 | MGnify/ENA primary metagenome ERZ1292629 (study PRJEB36523, sample SAMEA6512636) | groundwater metagenome | collected 2019-01-08 | study: AquaDiva: Metagenomics assemblies of 32 groundwater samples
AATATAAATTAGAAGAAATTAGAGTTTATAATCATTCCGGTATGGGGTCACTCTCCCTATTAGCTAAGGTATGAGAGACGCATTACAAAATAGGTTGAAAGAAATGGAGGCAAAAAATCCATCTCCTGCTCTGCAACTGGCTCAAAATCAGGTGCAAACTACAAAGGAGAAGTTGTACTTTGGAGTTCGTTCATTATTTGGAAGAGCTAAGCAAGTTGCCCAAATAGCTAATGCATACATAGACAATCAAGACTTCGAACGAAACAGCTATAGGGGAATTAACGCAGAAAGAAAAGATTTAACTCAAAGAGATTCTAAGTTAAGACAATTAAGGAAAGAACTTTTTGGGACAAAAAAGAATCTTGATAAAGGAGTTCCATTCTCTAATAATTCTAACTATCCTGATATAACTAAGTTTCTAAACCATGTAACACAAGCTTACGAAGAAGCTGGAGCATATTTTAGCAAACAAGTTTATGCCCAATTCTTTAAGCAAAAAGCACTTCAACAATATGAACTAATAACTCAAAAGGCAGAATCCGAGATGGTTTCCGATAGAAATGACCCTGGAGTAGACACTCTAGAACATCATGTCCAAAAATTATCAAATTTCGCAGAAATAGCAGGGTTAAAAGTCTATGATAGAGAAATAGCTGATCCTCTTCTTAACGCCTATTTAAACAAAAGACCTACTCTTTCAGTTTCTTCTTTAAAAACTAATCATGATTCTGTTGTAGTTCACGGACTTCCAGTCGACTCATATGCCGGGCAAAGAATACAGGTCAATAATCGTGCCTTTGAACAAATATCTTTAACTGACGGTTCAGATTGTACTCTAATCGACTTTTTCAATTTAATTCAAACTCACCGTCCTATGTTGAGCTGTTCATTAATTACTCCTCGAAGTTCTAAGCGTAATTTTTATAACGATAGAGGAATAATCTTAAGTGAAGGAAAGGTATACTCTATTCGTGAATCCGATGCAACTTCAACAACACTAAGCCCTAATTTAAGACTTCCCATGACTGGTGCAGATGTTGCTCCTTCTCTTGAAGACAGGACCCTAGACCTTGCCACTCAAAGACCGCACAAGTGGAATGAACTCTCTGTTGGAAATCCTCAGATACAAGGACTTTATTTTCTAGAGACTGAAACTCCTTCAAAAAGAAACCTATCCAACCAAACAGAATTAGCAAGACTCGCGTTACAAAATAATCTTCCCCTCTATTCTTTCCAAGAAGGAAAAGGGTTTGTTCAAGTTAGTCCAAACGAGTATATCTGTTCTCGACCTCATCCAATCCTTACTAAAAAACCTACTCCAAAAAAACCTACTGGACTTTTTATTTTCAGTTAATACTTAACTAATTTGCATAGTCTGGGAGATTCACTTAGCAAAAAAAGGCAACAACTTTGCCTCTGCTTTTCTTAAATTTTCCTGAAACGTAGAAACACTTATTCCTATTTCCTTAGCCAAATCTCCCAAATCAACCTGTCTTGGCCAAGAATAATATCCTCTCTTCAATGCCAATTCAAAAGCAAGATTTTGTTTTTCAGGTAATTTAGGTCTTATCTTAGGAAAATAAATCTCTTCCATATTAGTTTTCTCAATACTAATCAGTATAAAATCAGAAAACTTGTTTTTCCATTTAACTATCTCTTCCATTAAAGCTTCCAAGCGTTTTCTATCCCAACAGGCAATGTGCCAAGTTTCATATCCTTTTTCTATAATTACAGGAGAAGGATGATAAAATTCTGCAGAGAATAATAATTTGTAAAAGTCCTCTTCCTCTGCAATTAACACAAGAGCCTTATTTCCTTCTCCCTTAAACTCTCTAATTTTCCTATCTTTTTTCAATGCACCAAGAAACTTCTTAACTTCGTTCTCTTCCCCTTGAACTAAATGCATTCCTAGAATATGAACTCTATTCTTCTTAATAAAATAATCAAGAGGATACATAAAATCCACAACCTCATAATTCTTACTAAGAAGAGTATAAACGCTATCCTTGTTCTCTACCTTAAATCTCAGGCTCCACATACTACACCTTATATATAAGGGTTAATAAATCTTATCAAAATTTAATCCCAATCATGTGGAATTCCCTTAATTTCTTTCAAAGCATTAACAATATCACTTTCAGGTATATCTTCATCTCCGTTTTTTAAAACTCTCATTGTACATCCATCCAGATATCCTCCTCTAAATATATTATTAATAATACTCTTACCATATTTTTTCTCAAGCTCTCTTCTTATCATACTATTATCTCCCCTTCAATCATTTTCTTCTTTTTTTTCTTAAGTTTCTCAGGCATATCTAAATAATTATCATCACTCACAACACTTTCCCCTGTTTTTCTTTCTAACTCCTTCCTCGCATTTCCTGCCACCTCTCCTCCCTGTCTTGCAACAATCTTATTTTCTTCTATTCCTTGAGCATCTTTAGCTTTAGCAATCCTTGTTGTTGATGCCTCTCCAAGCATGGTGAATATCAACTCCAAATCATCCATATGATCTCGCAAATTTTCCCTTTTTAATCCCTTAAAATTCTTATATTCTTCAACACTTTTTCCAAACGCTGCCTTGCTTATCTCATTCGTAAGAATAGCAAATTCCAATTCTTTCTGTACTCCCCTATTTTTCCATTCATCAGTTAATTCCTGTCTTATCGCAATCCCCCTCAATCTTTTTTCAATCCACTCCTTAGAATACCCTTTTAATTCATATAATTTCTTCATCCTCTCCTGAGCAAGTTCAGGATTCTCTATCTCCTGCACCCTCTCATATCCCACTTGAGCAAGCCATCTCTTAAATGGCTCTGCCTTCTTAGATGGAATTGATTGAATAATTCTAAACATACCCTCTATATCTGCACAATCCGTTTCATATTCCTTCTCGTCAGAAGATACTAATTTCAGTTGTCGACAAAATGTCGACAACTCAATTTCAGAAGACTCTTTCTCTCGCACTTTTAATCTATACCAATAATCTCTAGGATTTTCACTTTCAGTCAAAGCCCTAACCACATCCACCACCGAGAAAAACCACTTATCTCCAATTAACTTGCGTCTTATTGCTTTCCCATTAAATATCGCAATATCTGTTAATTCGTCATTTCCCATTCATTTTAGAGTTATTTGAAGTTTAAAATTATGATTGTTCACGCTAGAGATACGACTTAATTGTAAATTAATCCACTAACGACTTTTAAAATAGACAAATCCTGCAATTAATCCAATTATAAACAATATTCCCCCAATCCAATTCAAGGATGAATTAGTCATATTATCAATTACATTTCCAGTTATATTTGAAGATAAAAATAATAATCCTCCCAAAAGCCCACCGATTGAAATAACCGAAGTTACTTTCCCTTCAAGACTTTTCTTTTTTTCAAATTCTTGTCTTGCTTCAATTCCAGATTCCTTCCCTGCAAGTTTTAAATCATGAATATAATCTAATGCTCTTCTTTTTAATATGGGATCTTTCTCTATTCTTCCCCCTAAATCTGGAAGGTCATAATTTTTACCCGTTGGTTTTACATATAATTTTTTCCCAGTTATTTTCTCTTTCTCTTTAATCCAATCTAAACTCTGTTGACCACCATATACCTGTTTACTTAAACCATACCCTCCACTAAAAGTTAAAATATTTTTGAATCCTGCAGTTCTGAAGGCACTAACATTTTTTCTAAGAGTGTTATTTTCGGATTTTATAGTATTTTCTATTCCGTCTTTTACTCTATAAACTGCACCATTTAGACCGTTATTATCTTTATCATATTCGTCAAATATCAAAACTTTTTTACTTTTATCAGCTACTCTTTTATCAAAATAATCATAAAAACTTGAGAAATAATCATGAGCATTAAAATCAATACCATGAGTTATTGAAGTTCGAAAAAATTTAGGAACTGATTCATTAGGATACCTTGCTTTCCAAGCATTTTTTAAAGTCCATCCAAATGGAACTGCACTACTTTCCGTAAGAAAAATGTAATCTGGTTTTGATTCATGTAATTGTTGCACTGCTTTCTTTACCCATTCTTTATAAGAAATGACATCTTCAGCAGTCATCACTTGATATTGTTCCCCCATTCTCTAAGAAGCAACATACTCCTTTTAATTATTTCCAATTGCCTGCTCTTTCCTAATTCACACTATCAGGCCACATCTTCGCAATCTTCTTCCTAAATTCATCAAACTTTCCTTTCTTAATCTCTTCACGAGATTTATCCATCAGTCTTTGTAGGAAATAAATATTATGATAACTCGCCAATTGAAATCCCACTCCCTCTTCATGCTTCAATAAATGACGAATATAAGCTCTAGTGTATCTTTTACAAACAAAACAATCACATTCTTTATCCAAAGGAGTAAAATCTTCTGCACTTGGTGCCCCTCTAACATTTAATCTTCCCTGCCAAGTAAATATCGTACCTGTGCGGGCATTTTTTGTTGGAAATCTCGAATCGAATATATCCACTCCCCTTGCAATTGCTTCCACCAGCTCCCCCGGATTTCCCGCGCCCATTAAATAAACAGGTTTCTCTTCAGGAATATATTTCTTAGAAATCTCAATCATTTTCATCTCTGCAGTTCTTGTCTCTCCCAATGCCAATCCTCCAATTGAATATCCCTTAAATCCAACCTCAACCATCTCTCTAGCGCTCTTTTCTCTTAAATCTTCATGTATTCCTCCTTGGATAATTCCAAATAAAATTTGTTTTTTCCCTTCTGTCAAATCCGACTGCAATTCATCATGATGCTTTTTACACCTTCTTGCCCAATACAAAGTTTTCATAACTGCAGTATCAATCTCTTCTTTAGAATTATGCAACAAAGGCATACTATCCAAACACATTGCCACATCACTATTCAATCCCAATTGTATTTCCATATCTTTTTCAGGAGTAATATACAATTTAATTCCATCAAATGGATTCTTGAAATGCACTCCATTTTCATCGCTCTTAAGATAAAGTGAAGGAGAATACATCTGAAATCCTCCAGAATCTGTAAAAATAACTCCTTTGTAATCCATAAACTTCCCAATTCCCCCAGCCTTCTTAATCAGCCCAACGCCGGGCCTCATAGACAAAATAAATGCATTACAAATAATTGCATGAGCCCGCATTGTCTCAAGGTCTTCAGTACTAACATGCTTCACCGCGGTCTTAGTAGCCACAGGCATGAAGAATGGAGTTTCTACCTTTCCAGACTTAGTACTCAAAACCCCCGTTCGAGCCATAGTTTTCTTATCCTTTACCTTAATTGTGAATATACCTTTTGTCATAAAAAAAGCAGTTGCAAGGCGTTTAAAAACCTAATCAAACAAAAACAAGTTATACAAATCTCCTTCCTTCGAAAGGTTTAAATACACTATCAACTATAAGTTTATAACTATCAACCCTATGGAGACAACAAACACATCAAACAGAATACTAACAATTCTCTTAAAAGAGCCGTATATTACAAATACTGTATCTAAACTAGCTGAAGCTTTAAAAATAACTCGCCAAGGATTGTGGAAGATACTAAAGAAATTACACCAAAATAAGTTGATTCTTTTAGAGTCAATAGGAAATAAAAAAACAAGCACAATTATACTAAAACTAAATTGGAATAATTCTTTATTAGAAAAGACACTTTCTTTATCATTAGCTAGAGATGCCTTGTCCTATGAAAGATGGATAGTTAATTTTAAGGAGTTAGAAGGAAAAGTAGATTTTCTAATACTCTTTGGGAGTATTCTTACAAATCCAAAGGAAGCAAACGATATAGATATTATAGCAGTAATAAATAAAAAAGAAAATTTCAAGGAAGTAGAAAATATAATCATAAATGTTCAAAAAACATTAATAAAAAAGATTCATATTATCGATATGACTAAGACAGAATTTTCTCAAGAACTAAAAAAATCAAATCCTGCATATCTTGATGCACTAAAAAAAGGAGTAATATTATATGGACAAGACAAATTTATTGAGTTTGTCAAGGGGTTAAAAATTGGATGAAACAGAAGAGCTTTTAAAAAAATTAAGAGAATGTTTTCAAAGAGCAAAAAGAGATGAAAAAGAAGAAATAAAACATAAGGGACTACTTATGAAAAATCCTAATATTGAAGAATCAAAAAAGTATATTCAAAAAGCAAAAGAAAGTCTCGATTTTTGTGAAATTTGTAAACAGAGGGGATACGAATATAAAATACCCGAAGAATGGTTTTACACATTGTACTATTGTGCTTTAGCAATTCTTTCAAAAATAGGTATTGAAACAAGAAGTCAAAAATATACTTCTTTAATCTTGCAATATTTTAAGAACAAAAACCTGATAGATTATGAACAAGAATTTATCAGTAGAATCAGAGTTTATACTAAAAAAGGAGAAGAATCAGAAGTTGATGAACGAGAAGAAGCTCGTTACAGCTCCGCAATTAAAATTGAAAAAGTCAATACAAGATATAAAGAAATGACTTTATTATGTAAACGAGCAATAGAACAATCTGAAGAAATAATATATTCAAACAAGACTATTGAATTTCCTAAAGAATTGCTCGTTTAATAGAAAATAAAGTTATAAAAACCCCTCGCTCTTCCATTTTTCATGAAATTATTCAAAGCAAACGAAGATGGATGGTACTGCGGATATTGGAATAATTCTCCCATTCAAATTAAACATTCCTCCAATCGTCCATTAAAGAACGAACCAATCCATAAGCATTCATTTGCGGAATATTATCTTGTTCTCAAAGGAAAACTAACAATTCAGATATCTTCCAATCCAGTTGAAATTAAACCCTTAGAATTAGTCATGATTGAATCAGGAGAGCCCCATAAAATAATAAAAAAATCATCAGATTGTTCATACCTAATAATCAAGGAAAAATCATTCCCTGAAAACAAAGAACTTGTACAATCTACTTAATAAATTAAAATCTAAACTTTTAACCCAGTTAAATCCATTGGGTGACTTCTATCTTGTCCAGCAAAGAAAATAATGTTATCCCCGTCCATTTCCAAATTTCCAAAATGAGCTAATTTTGAAGTAGAATATTGTTCTGGTTTTCCAAAAGGTAAATAGTTTATTCTTCCATCAACTGCATGTAAAAACTGATAACCTTGCGGAACAATCATCTCTCCTTTTTCCGCAATTGCATCCACCATCTCAATGAAAGGAGATATGTTCTCTGGAGCATTTCCTTGAAAGAATCTAGACAAAAATACTGATTTGACTATTCTTGAAGGACCTGTAAAATAATGTTTTTTTCCCAAAAGACCAAAAACAGGACATTTCTCATATTTTCTTGCTTCTTCTCCCTGAACCTCATTAACTCCAGGACCAACAACCTGATCACCATAATGACTCAAATCTTCTTGCATTTCTTCTAAAGTAGGATTTCTAAAATGAACATCAAATCTTGCAAGAACTCCCGCTGGTTTTCTGTTTACCAAAGAATACTGCCCAATTCCTCCAGGCCCAGCGGAAGTAATCCATTCTCTTGGATGTACTCCTTGTATCTTTTGAAACATTTTCAAATCTTGAAATCCACCAGAATGAATATTCACTGTCACAAACAAGTCGGATGCATGCCTAAAAATCTCCACTGGAAGATCCTCAGGGTCATCTAAAATATCCAATTGCATTAATTTCAGGCATTTCAAGGGTTTATAATATTTTATATACTTAAAAAATTATATTAATATCGCAAGAAAATAAATCTAAGTAATACTCTCTTTCCAGTATATCTCTTTAGCCACAATAAACCTTTTATACCTTCAAATCCGAAAAAACAAAATGGCAAAGCAAGTATATGGTCTTCCCGTAGTAGAAAAAAAGATAAGCCCAACTTCTGAACTTAGACAAGAAGTAATGACTTGGATGGAGAATTGGGTACAAAGGCAACCAGATGTAATCTGGGAGTTTTCAAAAGGAGATCACACTATTTCTGAAGTATGCAGTGCAATAAAAAATAGGACTCCCTTTGGTCTAAGTCAATATCGAACTATGGCAATATTATACGATGAAGCAAATCCTAGAAAATAACTTTTTAGTTCCAGCCAATTCTTTAAAAACCTAATTATCCCCTATTTTTCAAAGGGCTCGTAGGATAGTAGTAATCCACATCGTTCGCGTCGTTGAAACCTGGGTGCGATTCCCGGCGAGTCCATAAATATCATATAAAAAATCTATTCACAATCTGACATTTTTAATAAGTTCATAATCAAACTGTATCTTTTAATAATCCAGTTTATCCATAAATGAATGAAACTTGGAGCAATATACAATCAAGAGGCAGAATTACAAAGAGGAGACAGGATTGCTTTTGATAACGCAGGATATTTATATACTTTTTATGAATGAAATGTTTTGGTAACTGCACTAAGAGTAAAAAAGAATGAATTGGAAGGAATGTTAGTTTTCAATTCCATAGAAAGTAAAAGACAATGCTCAGACATAATCTCAGAATTGAAATGGGAAAGATATTGCCCTAAAAAGAAATGATTAATTAACCAATCAAATTTTTATAACCCTCAGATATTCTCCAGTTGCCAGAATTTAAAAATTTCATCTAATCTTTCACTCGAATATCCTTCTCTTGTTAGACTAAACTCACCCATCTCAATTGCTCGTCTTCCTCCAAGAAGATTGCCCATATTACGTGTTTCAGTTTTTTCTTTAAAACTAAGAATACTTTCTAACTGCCCCTCTTTAGATATTTTGGGTTCACATAAAACATAAAGCAAAGCATAAAGCTGTCCAGGTTTTTTATCAGGAAATTTCAACATTAAACTATCATAAAAAATACCTGTATTATTATTTATTTCACTAATTACTCTTATTGCATATTCCTTTTCCATCAAATTCTAATATTTTTATAGTTTATATTTATTTATCTAGGATTTAATCTAAAATATTCCACATTAATTGGGCGAACACAATTTTTTGAAAGAGAATTAATCCATAAATCAACAGAATTAACTCCAAATTCTTCTCCCTTATTTCTCTGCTCAAAAAATAAACCTTCTCCAAGATAAATTCCAGCGTGCCTTAAATGATATCCACAGGCCTCAGTATTATTACAAACATAGGAAAAAGTAATAATCCTATCTCTTGCACCATATTCTTCAACTCTTGTACAAAATGACTCATCTTTAATAAATTCACTAAATGGAAGTTCACCAATATAACTCGGTCTCTGCAAACTTGGGAGTGCTAAAATGCAATAATTTCCCATAGCATCCCTTAGCCCCCCATCAGGATTAAGTCGTCTCCAATTAGACTCTATCTCTCTTTCAATTTTTAATACAAATGCAACTGTTCCAAAACAATTTGATTGATACCCAGGAGTAAATGCTTCTGTGCCTAAATGCTGATTATTACGAAGAAAAGAGATACTTTTTCTAAATCTCGATTGATTCAAAACTCTTTGCTTTAGTTCTTTATCTATTTGTTGCATTAAATAGACTTTAACTAGGCATTCTTAAACTTTAAGGTATGTTCACAACATTTATATCCTAACTAATATCCCTTTTATCATGGTATCCCTAGCAGACATCAGACAAGAACATATAAAACTTCTTAATCACATTGGAAGTCTAGATGCCATTTCATCTAGGACTAAACATCCTCTTAGAGAAACTCAATTTCAAATGAAAAACATTCTTAACATTTGGGACACTCATGAAAAGAAAGAAGAAGAATTATTTAAAAATCTTCCAAGTAAATTTCCAATTAAATCCATGGAAATGAAACATCAACTTCTTAGAGGCCACTGGAAAGTTCTAAATCTTGCACTCCAATCACATGACGAGGATATAATAAAAATCGCTCTAGACACAGATGGAAAAATGTTCTCCGCAAGATTAAAAGAGCACATCCTCATAGAAGAAAAGTTATTTGATAAATTATAAAATTACTACTTTGTTTAAATCTTCCCAATTAAATTAATCCCAGGTTTAAGAGTTTTACTTCCAGGTTTCCAATTCATAGGACAAACTTCTCCCTTGTTCAATCTTACGAATTGAGCTGCCTGAACTTTTCTTAAAAGCTCATCAACACTTCTTCCAATAGAATTATCATGAAACTCATATGCTTTAATTTTTCCTTCAGGATCTATTAAAATTGTAACCCTAAGAGAAAGACCGTCTTCAGGAATCAATGTTCCATATGCAGAACATACCCTTCTTGCAGGATCTGCCAGCATAGGAAATTTTATACCTTTTATTGCTTCAGAATGATCATGCCATGCCTTATGAACAAATGCTGTATCAGTACTTACACTAATTATCTCAACTCCCAATTTCTTGAATTCTTCATAATTATTTGAAAGTTCTCTAAGTTCAGTTGGGCAAACAAAAGTAAAATCAGCCGGATAAAAGAAAAGAATCACCCACTTACCTAGATAATCATTTAATTTTATTTTTTTAATCACATCGCCATCTAAATAAGCTTCCTCATTAAACTCTGGAGCACGTTGATTAATTTCAATCATAATTTTAACTGCAATTAGAAGGTTATAAATTTTATTATACTTAAATCTTATTCCTACTTATCCCTTCAATCTTCAAACTCCTAATGGGACTAGAATTATAAAAAACTTCCTAAATCCTCTTCCTAATTATCCACCACATCCACCTGCTCCGCCACCACAACCCCCACATCCACCTGCTCCGCCTCCACATCCTCCACCAGCTCCTCCTCCGCAAGTATGTCCTCCAGTAGGTGCAGGTTCAACATAATTTGCCTTTGAGCCATCAGAATCTAAAACTGTCAATTTACCTTGATACATATTCATAGAACAAGCAATATTAAATGTCCCTGCTTTATCTGGAGTAAATTCCACAGAATTATCCGAGGAAGAAAATGATTTTCTAACTCCTAACGAAGACATTACAACTGCCTTTGAGCAACCCGGCATTTTAGACATATCTGCTTCTATTCTCACAGGAATTCCTTTCTTAACCGTGGAAGGTTCAAGAACGTAATTACTTCCTTGAACACTCAGTTTAACAATCTGCACATCTTTAACATCAGAAATAACATTTCCATCTATTCCCTCAGAAGGATAAACTCCATAATGATTTAATAAAATAAACGCAGTTAACATAATCGCCACTATTGAAATAATATACGGTATCTGAGAATTATGTTTATTATCCTCAGCTACTAAATTAGATTTACTTTCCGCAACTACTGATTTGATATCTTCTACTTTATTCTCGCTTACTTCTGCACTAGAATTATTATTAGCATTATTCAAATTTTCAGAATTTTCATTTTGTTTATCATCCACAGGAGTATTATGTTCATCCATTTTAATTAAATCCTAACCCTCCTCAATAAATTAGCATTAGCAACAACACTTATGGAAGACAAAGCCATCGCCAATTCAGCAACAATAGGATTCAATACTCCTGCAACAGCCAAAGGAATAGCAATAACATTATATCCAAACGCCCAGAAAAGATTTTGTTTTATTTTCTTGAAAGTTGCTTTACTCAAATTAATTGCTTGAACAACCCCGATTAATGAACCCTTAACTAATACTATATCTCCAACCTCAATAGCAATATCGCTTCCAGTTCCCATTGCAATACTCACATTACTTTGTTTAAGTGCAGGAGCATCATTAATTCCATCTCCAACGAATGCAACCATTCCTTTCTTTTGCAATTCTTCAACTTTCTTTGCCTTGTCTTCAGGCAAAACATTTGCAATTACTTCATCAATTCCTACTTGTTTTGCAATTGCTTTAGCAGTAGTATCATTATCTCCAGTAATCATCACAGTTCTATATCCTCTTCTCTTCAATGCACTTATTGCCATAACTGAATCATCTTTTATTGCATCTGCAACTGCCACAGCGCCTATTACTTTTCCATCTTCAGCAACAATCATACTCGTCTTTCCTTCCTCTTCCCATGACTTAATCTGAGATTCAAATCCTTTAAATGAAATCTTTCTTTCATTCATCAAAGTTCTATTTCCAATAACAACTTTCTTCTTTCCAATCTTCCCTTCCAATCCTCTTCCTCTAACAACACTAAATCCAGTGAACTTTTTATAATTCTTCAATCCAGCTTTAGTAACTATTGCTTTAGCAATAGGATGTTCACTCATATTCTCAAGACTTCCAGTAATTTCCCAGAAATAATTTTCATTAACCTTAGAAACAAAATTAGTTACTTCGGGCTTTCCTTTAGTAATAGTTCCAGTCTTATCGAACGCAACAATTTTAACTTCTTTCATAGTTTGGATTGCCTCTCCCTTTCTAATCAATATTCCATTTTTAGCACCCATTCCACTTCCAACCATAAGTGCAATAGGAACGGCTAGCCCAAGAGCACACGGACATGCAATAACCAACACTGAAATTGCAGCTCCAAGAGCACTACTCCAATTTCCTGAAAATACAACCCATCCAATAAAAGTAAGAGCACTAAGCACTAATATCGCAGGAACGAAAATATTAGTAATTTTATCTGCAACCTTCTGAATTGGAACCTTAGTTCCCTGTGCCTCTTCAACCAAATTAATAATATGCGCAAGGAAAGTATCGCTCCCTATTTTAGTTGCTTTAATATACAAAATTCCATCCTGATTAATAGTTGCTCCAATAACCGTATCTTTAATCGTCTTTTCTACAGGCATACTTTCTCCAGTAATCATACTTTCATCCACAGCACTCTGCCCTTTAGTTACAATACCATCAGTAGGTATCTTTTCTCCAGGTTTTATTACTAAAATATCTCCAACCTTAACTTCACTAATTGGAATTTCAATTTCCTCATTTCCTCTAAGAACTCTTGCTTTTTTAGCTCCCAATTCCAATAATTTCTTTATTTCCTGACTTGCTTTTCCTCTTGCTTTACTTTCAATATATTTTCCAGCAATAAATATAGCCATAATCATTGCAGAAACTCCAGAATAATCTTGTACTTTGATAAACATAGATAAAATTCCAGTAGAATAAGCAATAATCGTTCCTAATGCAATCAAAGAGTCCATACTAAAATAGAAATTGATAAATCCTCTCAATCCTCCTCTAATAGTTGGCCATCCAAATAAAAATATAACTGGAAATGCAATAAGTAAAATAACTAATGAATTTAGCTCACCAAAAACCATAATATCAAAAAATCTTTCCAAGATCATAAGAATCGCAATAGGAAGTGCAAATACCCATGAACCCCAAAGTCTTCTTTTCCAAAGACGCATTTCTTCTTCTTCAGCAGATTCTTTCACAGACTTCCCTTTCAAATTCTTTTCCTGTTTAATTGACACAGGGCTATGATTATGTTCCATATTATTTATCCTACTTGCACCTCAACAACTTTATATCCAGTTTTTGCAACTGCTTGCTTCAATGCTTCTTCAGAGACATTATCTTCAACTTCAACAATGCTCTTATTAGTCATTAAACTCACAGAAACATTCTTAACTCCAGATACTTTTCTCAAACTCTTCTCAACATTTCCAGCACATGAAGCACAATGCATTCCAGATATAGTCAATTTAACTTTTTTCATTTTTTAGTCCTCCCATTAGTATTAATTTGTTTTACAAGCCATAATATAAACAAAACCAATGCAATTACTACTAAAATCATTATTAGCATTCCAAAGATCCACATAAAACCAAATCCTCCTCCATAAAATCCACTCATCATTCCATAACCATAACTTCCAAAGCCCATCATTCCAAAACCTCCAAATAATACTATTAAAACTAAAATAACTATTCCCACGATAATCAAATTATTATTTTCGCTCATTTCTTCTTCCTCAGATTTTCTTCCCTATTTCCAGGTTTATTCAATGAAAAATAAATAATTATTGCCACTATTATAAATAAAACAATCAATCCAGTGAAAAAATATCCAGAAAATCCATAAACGCCTGCAGCCATTGGGCAACTATTTCCAGAACGAACAATACCGAACCCCGAAGACAACGCAATTGCTAAAGCTCCAACCAATACAATAATCACAATATCTTTTTTATCCATCGATTTCACCTCTCAGAATATGAACACAATTCTGAGCCATATGCTCATCAATCAAGGTAAGTAAAGGTTTTATAGTTTTTTCATTCAATTTGTAAACTCTAAACTTTCCCTCGTTTTCAATTTCAACAAATCCACATTTTTTCAATCTCGCAAGATTATGAGAAACAAACCCTTGTTCCATCCCAGTTTCTTCCATAATTTCAGAAACATTCATCTTTTTCTTTCTAAGCAAATTAAGTATTTTCAATCTAGGTTCTGAGGCCATAGTCCCAAAAAATATCTTATATGCTCCTATTAATTCATCTCCTTCAATTTTATTTTCACTACAACAACTTTTCAATTTCTGATTCATTTTATTCAGCCACCAAAGTTCCCGTTCCCATACCCATAGAACATGCAAATCTATAAGTTCCTTTAGAAGGAGTAAATGTCACAGAATTTGAAGGAGAAGCAAGATATTTTGCTACACCTAATTGTCTTATGGTAAATGACCTATAACATCCTCCAACGCTAGAATCAAGACTCAACTGCACAGGTTTCCCAGCCTCAACAGTTACAGTATTAGGATAATAATTTCCATTTTTAAAACTCAGAACAACTTTCTGAACATCTCCAGAAACAACATCCCCGCTTCCTCTTCCACCATTATCTCCTCCACCAAATCCTCCATAAACCACAGCAAGAACAATAATTAAAGCAAGAACTGCAACTCCAGATATAATATAGGGTAAATTCTTCATATGACTTAATGTATCATATGAGTATATAAAGGTTATGAAACTTAAATCATCCTTTCCAGAAGTTACTACCTAAATTAGCTCTTACTACGTCAAGATATTTATCTACGTTAGTGCTTCCTCTCGTTCCATCAGATGGAAGAAGAGCATGAACATATACTGCATTAACTCTATTTCCCTCCATTCCAAAATTCAAATTAGCAACCCTTTGTCCATTAGAATAAACCTCAAGTCTTCCAGGTACACGTTCACAAACTGAATCATAATTTTTTACTCTCTGAAGTACTACTTTTAACGAATATCCAAAACACTGTAAATTAGCAATTCTAAATCTTTCATTTACCAATGAAACAGATTCAGGCTTATTGAACATAATTGGAACCATAACCTTTGGAACAAAAGAATCCTTAGAACTATCAACTACTTTACTCATCTAATAACTCCATTTTATTGCTATTTAAATATTTATTTTGTCCAAAGTATATAATCATCCAAACAAGAAACTTCTCGGCAAATAGAATATCGCAAGTTCAGTTACAATAGTAGCAATAAACACAAACGCAAGAACAGCATACATTGGCTCCTTATTTTCGGCTTCTCTGTCCTTAGATTCAAAATAAATCATATAATTCAACATTAACATCAAAGCCCAGCCCACAATAGAAATTGCAATCGTAGCAAACAGCAAATGGTCATTCAACAACATTACTGAAGTCATAGCTCCCATCCACCCACCCATAAACCCAGCCATTACTCCTTCCATTACTCCCATGATTCCACAGCACTTTCCATTCCATATCCCAAACACAATTCCCACTATCATTCCAAACATTCCTCCAAAAAACATTCCATTTGTCGCTCCAAGATAATATCCTGGTAAGAATCCTGCAATCATTCCACAAGTCATTCCAATCATCATCCCACTCATGCATCCAAATTTCTTATATGCATTAACTTGTAATAAAGTTAATCCAAGTAAAGAATATGTAATAATTCCCAATATTAAATACAATAAATAATTCTGAACAATAGGTGCATCAAGAAAATAAAACAAAGCAATCGCAACTATCCCAGCTATAAGTGAGAATACAAATGTCTTTATGAGTTCTCCTTCTACTCTATTTCCATTCAATTCTTTAATGAAACTACTGAAACTCATAAGTTCAATTACAAATATGAGTTTTTAAATCATATGAAAGACAACACAATAGAAATTTCATACATAACCTTTAAAAACAAAAACAACCAAATAAATATATGAACAAAAGATATGCGATTGGAGGTGCAATTGCCCTTATAGTATTAATCGTCATATTTTCAATATTTTTAGTAAGACCAAATCCATCTAACTCTACAGCCCAAGATAACTCTCAAATTGTTCAAACTAATTCCCAAGATACTTCTCAAACACCTTCATCGCAACCTCAAAACGGAATAACTCTCCAGCAACTCTCCCAGCACAATTCTCAATCAGATTGTTGGATAGGATACAACGATAAAGTATACGATGTAACCTCATTCCTTCCAAATCATCCAGGAGGAGTAAACGCAATTGCAAGACACTGTGGAACTGCTGAAGCATTCCAAAATGCATTTAAAAACCAACACGGAACAAGTAAAGTGAGCATGTTCATGAAAGTTGCCTCTTACAAGGGAGACTTAATAGTATAATGAATAATTTAGAAAAATATGCCTCACCTTTTCTAAGAATATCAATTTCATTAGTATTTTTGTGGTTTGGAATAACTCAAGTTATCTCCCCAACCAATTGGACTAGCTTTCTTCCTAATTTCATTTTAAATTTTGGATGGAATCCTGAAATATTTATTTATCTAAATGCAGCATTAGAAATAATTTTAGGAATATTCCTTCTAATAGGTTTATTTGTAAGATTCTCTGCGTTCATACTAGCAATTCATCTATTATTTATTTCATTCAGTTTAGGATATAATGCAGTAGCAATAAGAGATTTAGGCTTAACTCTTGCAACCTTATCAATTTTCCTTACAGGTCCAGACGAATATTGCTTGGATAAAATAAAAAATAAAAAATAAAAAGCTTTTATTTAATCTCTTAAGGTATAGCATTCAGGTCTTCTTCCAAGAAGTCTATGCAGTCTATTTGCTCTACTTGTATCTCTTTGAGGATTACTCAAAGTAGTAGTTTCAGTTCTAATAGGAATTACTTGATACTCTCCTTCATTCCAAAGAGATTCTGGAAGCATAAGCGGAAGAGAACCACCAGTTAAGGCAGAATATTGTTCCATCCAGGTTTGTAGTTCTTCCCTTTCTTGTGTTTCTTGTTCGTTCATTGTTTTTGTGTCCTCCTTACATCTTTTGGTATCACTGCAAAAAGGCATAGAATTCCATTAGTGTCAAGAACAAAGTTCTTGAGCACCTCGAAAACTAAAAGTTTTCTCAGTCTTAGAACAAGATTAGTTTGCAAAAATTAGTTTTAATTCAGAAATCATCCCGCCCCAAGACATTTGGTTAATCCAAAGCCTTAGAGACAAGTGAATGTGATTTGACAGAAGACACAGCTAAGACTGCCTTAATGTCCTTACTTAAGCTAAGATTCTCGCTATGTTCCATTCCTTTTTGTCGAATATAAACTATTTAAAGTTTTCCAATATTTATTTAAAATAGAAAAATGTTTAAATGACCATTATCTTAAAAAGGCATGGAATTTGCAGAAATAATTAAAGGAATGAGAAAAAAATCAGAAATAATTTTTCTAGACTTTAATCAAATTCCTCAAAACATTGAAGATTATAAAAATATAAAATTATTTTTTGAAGAGTGTATAAAAAAAGGAATCAATCCAAAACTTCCAGAAAATAGACAAAAGTTTAATAATATTTTTATAAACAAATCTGGAAAAAAGTTTCTTATCGGAAGATATCTAGAAGATAGAAAAGAAATGCTCAAAGGTTCAAAAATTGCAGAAGACGGAAGAACTTATCATTTAGGAATAGACATATTCTCATCAGATTTGGAAGACATTTATTCCCCTGAAGATGGAGAAATAGTCAGAACAGGATGCGAACCAGGTTCGCATAGTTACGGCAATTATATCATAATTAAGCATATAACAAAAGATAAAACTTGGTATAGTTTTCTAGGCCACTTGTCTAAAGATTTTCCAAAACTGGGAAAAGTTTCAAAAGGACAAAAAATAGCTCGTCTTGGCGACTGGGCTAATAATGAAAATGGAGGATGGTCTAGACATCTTCATTATCAAATTCTTACTCAACTTCCAAAAGAAAATGAGACCCCTATAGGATATACTTCAAAAGAGAATCTAAATCTCAACAAAAATTTATTTCCAGACCCAAATACTACTCTTTTACTCCCCAATATTTAATAACCCTTAACGATTATATTTTCTATGATAATTCAAGCAAGAAATGCAACTTTACATTTCTTATACAAATACGCATTAAAACCAATCCTCTTTCAATTCGACCCAGAATTCGTCCACAAAACATTCATAAAAATAGGAATTCTGCTAGGTTCAAATCCTCTAACAAAATCCCTAACCTCTTTAGCATTCAATCATTCATCACCTATCCTAAATCAGAAAATCCTAGGAATAACTTTCAAAAATCCAATAGGTCTTTCGGCAGGATTTGATAAAAATGCAGAACTCACTTCAATTCTTCCAAAAATAGGATTCGGATTTGAAGAAGTAGGAAGCATCACTGCAATGCCCTGCGCAGGAAATTCTGGGCTAAGACTAAAAAGACTCCCTGAAAAGAAATCTCTTTGGGTTCATTTTGGTTTAAACAATAATGGTACAGATGAGATAATTTCAAGATTAAAGAAAAAGAAATTTGAAATTCCTCTAGGAATAAGTATTGCCAAAACCAATTGTAAAGAAACAGCCAATGTCGAAGTAGCAATTAAAGATTACATTTATTCTCTAAAGAAATTTGAAGAAAACAATGTCGGAAGTTATTACACCATAAACATAAGTTGTCCAAACGCATTCGGAGGTCAACCATTCACTGACTCAATACTCTTAGAAAAATTAATGAAACAAGTTTATTCTCTCAAATTAAAAACCCCTTATTTCCTAAAAATTTCCCCAGACCTAACCAAACAAACTCTCGACAAAATAATCTTCATCTCTCAAAAATACAGAGTTTCAGGATTTGTTTGTGCTAATTTAACTAAAAATCACGAATACTCTAAAGGAGGACTATCTGGAAAAGTAGTCGAAAAATCCTCAAATGAATCAATCTCATATATCTATAAAAAAACAAAAGGAAAATTCATCCTTATAGGTGTAGGTGGAGTCTTCTCTGCACAAGACGCCTATGAAAAAATAAAGAGAGGGGCATCATTAATTCAATTAATAACTGGAATGATATATGAAGGCCCTCAATTAATCTCTCAAATAAATCTCGATTTAGAAAAATTAATCAAAAAAGAGGGTTATGCTAATATAAACGAAGCAATAGGAAAAGGAAGTAATTAGTTCTCATAAACATTTACTTATTAAAAATCTAATCGCGTACTCAACTCTCCAATATTTACATAAACAGAACTTCGGCCTTCAGAATAAGAAGTTTCATCAATTTTCCAATATCTATTCGTAGGATTAGAACCAATAAATACAGGAGTTAATATTTCTCCTCTTCCATTTGCCCAAACAGAACTTGTTTTTCTAATAAAACGAGAAGGATCATAATGTACCAGCCTCTCTCCTTTACAACCTGTTCTATCAACAAAACTTTCAACTCCTATAACTTCTGACTTTCCATCACCATCAAAATCACCAACCGAAACAACATCAATCGGCTTGCTTCTCTCAAAACTCAAAGATGTAAGTACAGAAAGAGTAATTCCAATTCCTCCTGCAATAGCCATTTTACCCAACCAAATCATCATATTCCTCAGTTTATTCAGTTTAAATTCTTTATTGTCCATTAATCTTCCAGCCGAATGCATCACAAAAACCTTCTGATTCAATAGGGGTTTTGTGAGACCCGAGAAATTCACCATAGAGAATTTCACGAGGATTTAAATACTCTAATTTTCAAACAAATTTATGAAAATGATGAATCATGGTAAGATGTACAGAATGGGTTTTAGAAAAACCGCTGAAAAGAAGAGATTTGGAAAAATAATTCAAGTTTCTAAAGCACTAAAAGACTAATTTTTATTTTTAAAATACCCGTAAATACAATACAATCCGCTTCCAATTAGTCCAAAAACCATATCAATCATAGTATCATCAATAGGCTCAGTCAAAACACTTAATTTCTCCAATCCATAGGAATCTCTAAGATAAACTCCTTGCAATTTTAAATCTAGAAACAAATCTAACGTATACTCAATAATTTCAAACACGCCCAATATTGCAACTACAGAAGCTAAAGTAAACAAAAGTTTCCATTTCAATTTCAAGTCTAATTTATCAATACAATGAAAAATCAGATATGCAGTTAAAATAGGTAACAAAAAGTGAAGCACTTTATCATAATAAGGATAAATGAAGAATAATGGACTCATTAAACAACCAGCAATAATAATGATAATAATCGCCGCATAATGTCCTTTATTAAATTTCAATCTCAATAATCCATCAAATAAATAAAACAAAATAAAAGAAATTAATGCAAATGAAAGTCTAACAAATAAAGAGGAACTCCAAAATAAAATCATAGAAACTCCAAGAATAATACTTAGAACAAACAAAAATCTTTTCTCTTTTTTATATCCTAAATCAACCCTCGCTTTACTCATAAAATATCAATTAACCCTAACTATAAAAAGTTATCATTTTTTACCAGTACATAAAATCCGTCACTCTAAAGTTTAACCAAGTATTTATATACAAGTCATGCTTTCATATATTATCTACTTGATTTTAGTAGATAACAAGATAGACCAGCTAATCGAAAGGGAATTTTGTTACATAATTCACGAAGGAAGTGTTATAGCCCTGGTGGCGATCGGCGAGGTGACCGAGAAGCGTTTCCATTTCGTAAAATGTTATGTAACCCCTCTATCTTGATTTTATGTTCTTTCTATTTGTTTATTTAATTGCCCAAATTTCAGTTCAACAAAGCATATTCAGCACAAAATCAACTAAAAGTCAAACATCAGATAATAATGTTCAAATTATATTTAACTACTGATAATTTTTATTTTATTTATCTATCAAGAATTATCTTCTTCTAGACATAAGCACATAAACTAATATCAATAATAAAATAGCTAAAAGAAATAGTAATATAAGAATTACAATACTCAAACTACTATTTTTCTCCCTATTCAAATTTTGACTAGCACTATAATTTCCAAAATCAGAATAATTACTCCCAAAATAATTTACATCATTATACTCCGGAACATATTCTTCATCGTTTCCATCATTATTATCATGGCCATCTCCATCTCCATCTCCATCATCTTCCAAAGGCAAAGTTCTTCCAGTTCCATAAACACACTTGCTATAATCTCTATTATCTGAAGTATCAACAGTACAAACTTGAATGGTATGTTCAGTATTAGCCCTAAGTCCGGTTAAATTATAATAATTCAAATTAGTTCCACTAGTTATTCTCCCGTCTATAGAAATAACACTATAACTAAAATCTAAATCTGACGGATTAGTCCAATTCCAAGTCAAATAAGTCTGTCCTCTTCCAATCAAAGTCAAATTCTGTATACTTCCGGGAGCAGTAGTATCATTCCCAACAGAATGAACAACCGAAAAATAAGAAACATTTGTTGCATTATTCACAGAATTATTTGCATAAGCCCAAAGAGTATAATCTCCATCACTTAACTGCATCTGAACAAAAGGAACACTATATTCAATCCAAGGCCCAGAATAATTCACAGCAATTCCATAAAAGAACTTATAGTAAATCTTAGTTGCATTCTCTGCACTTATATTAATCAAAGCCGAACTCATGTTCAATACACTTCCATTCACAGGGCTATTAATAATCAAAGAAATATTTCCCGCAACGCTATTTCCTCCAGAAACATTAACATAAAAATTAACTCTATCAATATCAACCTGTGTTCCATTGATAGCAATAGCTTGAATGCTGTGATTTCCATTACTCAAATTATTCAAATATACAGGAGAATTATAAGTAATCATATTTCCTCCATCCAAATTATATCTAGTCAAAACAGAATTAACTGAACTAATATTCAAAAATACACTTGAAGAAGTATAAATCATATTATTCATAGGACTAATAATTCTAACATCAACAGAGCCATTAGTTACAGATAAAGGCAAAGTAGAATTAACATTGCTTATTCCACTCATATTCATATTTTCACTCAAATCAACAGAATGCAAGGTTATCATATAACTAGTATTAGCCAGTAATCCAGTAGCATTATAACTATTTCCCGCAGTTGTAGCAACATGAGTTCCATTTATCAAAACATGATTATTTAAAAAATCAGAATCTGAAGGATTTGTCCAATTCCAAGTGATATAACTTGTCCCTCTATCGACGACAAAGAGATTAGTAGGCAAAGAAGGTGGAGTTGTATCATTTACAGGAATTATAGGAACATTAGCAATAACTGAAATTCCAGAATTAACTATTCTCAAACAAGGATCAGCTCCAATATTAAGTCCAGAAGAAACTATACTTACATTTACATTCCCAGTTAGTCTATTTTCTCTAGCACTTGAAATTCTACTTTCAGAAAATCCTAAATTAAATGAATCTCTTTGAGTATAAACATTAGTTCCATTATTAAATGAGTAATCAATAAACAAATTATTAGAATAATAAGATTTCAAACTAGCTGGAAGAAGATTTAACGGTCCAGAATGAACAAATGGAGAATTCAAAACAGAATTAACAAATATAGTTCCATTAACCACATTAACTCTAACTCCATTTAAATTAAGATAACAAATCTCTTTTCTACTTAAATTAACGTCAGCATTTGGAGCATTTATATCTCCAACTCCACTATAAGTATAATCAACAAAAGCCTCAAATGGCAAATATCCAGGTTTATAGAAATATAATCCATATCCAGAAATTCCTGCAGGTAAATTATTCGGATAACTTAAATCTATCCAACTATTCACTCCAGAATTATTGTTAAACACCATCGCACCTAAACCAGAAGCACAATTTCCAGTAGAACATTTAAATCCTAAAACAGAAACTCCATTTAGATTAACTCCACTCAATGCACTAGTCCCATCAGAATAAATTATCTCTTCTTTGAAAATATTTTTCTCATAAATTTGTGCAGTTACAAACACAGCAGACAACAAAACTACCATAACCATCAAAAGCATTAATTTCCTATTCATCTTCCTCCAGCACCTCCAACTCTTCCTCCGCCCAAAACTCCATTTCCACCATTTCCACCACCATTACTTCCATTTCCTCCTCGTGCACCATTATCAAGAGCATTATTAATTCCCCAACCCATTAATGCTCCCTGTGCGCCCCACTCTAAATAAGGCATAGTTCTGCCCTTTTCCTCTTCCATATAATCAATCATTCCACTACCAAGATTCAAACTTCCTTCTCCCTCTGCCACATTTGTTATAAATTCTAACCCTGGATGTAATACTCTTATTCCCAATGAACCAAATCCTCCCTCAATAGGATGCTTCGTTCCTTCCAATAAATCATTCTTTAATTCAATAGCTCCAACAACTGGGGGTCTGAAAGGACCGAGGGCATAAGTCGTTCCAGAAATAAGAGAATTGAATGTTCTTGCAGAAGTTGCCAACACTCTCTTAACAGTATTTCTATCTTGTAAATCATCATGTAAATTAGGCAATGCTCCAAAAAATGGAAACATATCTAGAAAATTATATGCTGTTTTTCCTAAATTAACTCCTACTTGTCCAAAAGAATATACTGCCTGCTTAACTGGCCAAAATCCGGCATTATCAATTCTAGAATTTTTAACAAATCCTAAACTAAGTCCATATGTCAAATCTTTTACTGCCTCATTGTATTTATGTCCAGCATTATTCATTCCCTCTCTCAAATTCACACTTCCAGTTTTCAATGAATAACCATAATATTTCCATCTAGGTCTTGAAACTTTATTATCCAAACTTAATATTGGAGCAACAAGAGGAACTCGAGTACTATCCGTAACATCTGTTGGAACAATAGAAGGAACTGTATTAGAAACAACCGCAGGAGCAATAACTCCTGGAACTCCAGCAGAAACATCATTAGTATATCCTCTAGACGCCCCCATTGTTGCTGAATCGATATCAATAACAGGAGCAACCGGTAAATAATTATCTTTAACTCTAACAATATCTAATTGCTTATTTTTCCGAACTCTTCCGTTAGGTACTATTTTCTTATGAGCAACATTAGTAATGCTCGAATAGTTCAAAGGAGTACTTATTCTTCCATTCAAATTTGAAACAGCTAAGTCTATTGCATTAACAAAATTACTTCTAGCAACATCCGTATAGGCAGGAGTATTTGTTATAACTCTATCAACAAAATTAGTATTCTCTCCAACTCTATAAACCAAATTAGTATCTGCTCTTACAGCATTTACAGCTTTATCAAAAACAGAATAAACTTTTTGTCCATCAACATACAAACCAGCAACTTCTCCACCAGTATATCCTTTAGAAACATTAGGTAAAAAAGAAACGGCTCCAGCCAATAAAATTCCTAGATTTTTAACAAAACTTCTTGATGCTTTTTCCATATTTTCACAGCATCACCTCAGGAACTTAATCCTAAAAATTCTCCTAAACTTAAGTATATAAGTCTTTCTCAAGAATTTAAAAAATAAGAATGTAATACTCTCAAGTAACAAAAAATTCCAATTAGTACTTTATTCAAAATAATTCAACAAAATCAAAAATTAATTTATTCTTCTAGGTTTAAACTCTGATTTTTGTTCAGTTACTTCCTTTTTCATTTGTGCTCGTCTTTCCTTAAACTCTGCCAGTTTCCTGTCATAGTCTGGGTCAACGAAATCGCCAGGTCTTGCCATAATTTACATAAAAATAAGTTGTTTATAAAACTTCTGTAACTTGAATATCTATATTACTATCAAAATTTTTTCACAGAGAATTTAAACCTCATTCCTTCCAATTCCACCACCAATCCTCTATTAGTCAACATTTTATCCAATCCAGAATCATGTATTCCAAATTCATAATGAATTGCACTTCTTGGTGCAGAGCCCTCAGGAAAAACAGTTGTGCTAACATTTCCCACCCTTGGAAAATGTCCCAACCTAACAGTTCTAGGAATATCTTCCACTACTACCTGTCCAGAAACAAATCCACTCTTCATTTGTTCATATTCCTTCAAATCCAAATCCAAACAATGTCTCTCTTTTCCTCCACAATCATCTAATCTATAATTATCCATTTCTTTATTATTAAAATCGCATTTATAAGAATTGTTATATATTATTATTCACTTCTTAAGGAGTTAATCTATCTCTAGATATAATCCTTCTTATCAGAATATATCCTAGGAAACTAATTTAAAGCAGGAATATGTAATTAAAATATGAAAAAAATCTCAAAAGACGTTTATCTAATAGAAATTAATAATCTTGGGGAATCTAAGAGAATAATAGGAGTGATACGTCATAAGCCTTCAAAGTGTATATTAATTGATAGCGGATTAGATGATAAAGATGCTAAAAAGATAATAAATAAATTAAGAATGAATAATTTAGAACCAGAAATTATAATCAACACACATTTTCATACTGACCACATTGGCGGAAATAGCTATATTCAGAAGATCGCAAAATCAGAAATATTTGCAGCAAAATTTGAAGAAGCTTTAATCAGCTGTCCTGCAATAGAAGGTTATTTATTTTATTCGGGAGCAAAACCTCCCAAAGAAACTATAAACAAGAATATCTTAGTAAAATCTAGTAATATCTCTAAAAAATTAGAAATCAATAAGAATTATCAGTTTGGTAATAAAAATATAAAAATAATAAGCTTAGCAGGACATACTCCTCAGCATATAGGCATAGAAGTTAATAACGTACTATTCTGTGGTGATGGGATATTAGCAACTACTGATATTTTAAAGCATAACATTCCATTATATTGTGATCTTGCAAAGATAAAGGAAACTTTAAAGAAATTAAAAAGTATAAAGAATAAGATCTTCGTTTTAAGTCATTATGGAGCAACAAAGAATATAGCCAAACATCTAAATGAAAATGAAAAATCTCTCAATGAGTTACGTACAGAAATACTAATAATATTAAATTCTCCAAATTCAACAGAAGAGATAATTACCAAGATTTTTGAAAAGAAAAAAGTACATATTAAAAACTTGCAAGACTACTTAATAAAAAGATTAACCATCTTAGCATTTTTATCCTATCTATATGATACTAAAAAGATAACTTATAATATAATAAGAAGTAATATTTATTGGTCAAAATAAAATTACTGAGAAAAAAATTCTTTATTGAAATCTAATTTCCAAAATTCCCTAAAAATTAGGCATTAGGTTTCTTATTTGATTGAACAT
>ERZ1292629.1208-Hain-H43-01um-R1-1208-length-26244-cov-5_pt1 | contig 26244 bp, 21 predicted proteins | sample MGYA00564399_ERZ1292629 | MGnify/ENA primary metagenome ERZ1292629 (study PRJEB36523, sample SAMEA6512636) | groundwater metagenome | collected 2019-01-08 | study: AquaDiva: Metagenomics assemblies of 32 groundwater samples
CGTCTACGGAACCATAACCAGCAACCGCGACTGGACTCCCGGTCTGCCATATGTGGTAAATTCTTTTTATGTCGCCTCAAGCACTACCTTGTCCTTGCATCCCGGCGCCGTCGTCAAATTTGAACCCAGTGGAGCACTCTACGTTTATGGTTCCCTGCGAACCAGCGCGATAAATCCAACTGCCTCCAAAGTATATCTGACATCAGTCCATGATGATTCTGTGGCAGGGGATACAAACGGCGACAGGCGCGCCACGCTTCCGTCCCCGATTGATTATCTCGGCATTTACGTCCAACCAGGATCATTCGTAAATCTCCTTCGCGCCGAAATGCGTTACGGCGGCAACGACTATTCTTTTCGCCTAGGTGCGCTCAAAAACCTCGGCGGGGTCGTAACCGCCCGCTATTCCAATTTTACAAACAACTTCGGTCAGGGACTCTATCATCAAAATGGAACCTCTACAATAATATCTTCGGTTATCTCCGGCAGTACCGATGGCGGCATTCTTCAATATTCCGGAGCGCTTATCAACTCCAACGTCACCTTTTCTGGCAACGGCGGTTATGCCATGAATCTTTTCGGCGGCCAGTCCACTACCACCAATTCCATCTTTGCTAACAACGGCGCCGGCGACGCCTTTTTTATGGACGCCAGTTTGCAAACCACCTTTGCTCATTCGGACAACGCCTTTCTCGGCGGCAAACACGGCTTCTATACCACCGGTGTTGTCTGGGGCGGCAAGGTTTGGACTCCGGAACAGGCCTATGTGATTCAAAATCAACTAACTATCGCCACTGGATCCTCTCTAGCACTCCTTCCCGGAGTCGTCATCAAAAACGACCTCAACTCTTCGATGTATATAGAAGGTGGTCTGCGTCTTGAAGGCGCAAGCGGCACCGCAAACCGGATTAACTTCACCTCCATCCGCGACGACAGTGTCGGCGGCGACACCAATACCGATGGCGCCGCAACCTTGCCTGGCACTACCGATTATCGCGGTATCACTATCGCTTCCGGCGGTTCCCTAACCGCGACTCATGCTGTGATCCGCTACGGCGGCGCGCAGGCCTATGGTGTTCCCGCCGGCGCCGTCAAAAATTCCGGCGGCGACGTCTCGCTTGTTAATGTTACCCTCAAGGACAACTTCCTTGGCCTCTATGATGCAAATGGCACCACAACAGTCTCCCAGAGTTCTCTTTACAACAACGGCCAATTCAGTCTTATCAATTCCGGCGTTAGAGCCACTACCACCGCCGCGAACAACTGGTGGGGCGACGCCTCCGGCCCGTATCATCAGATACTTAACCCAAACGGATCCGGAACTCCCATCTGGGGCAATATAAACTTTTCCCCTTGGCTGACGGTTGATCCTAATTGATGGGGGAAAAAGGTGTTTAAACACATTGCGGTTTTTTCGCCGCCAGCCGGCTCGTGATAGAATAGAAAAATGGTAGAAAAAATAGATCGCGCCTCATTTAAACCGCGCCTTGTCTCCGCAGACGAGGCTAGCCAACTCCATTCCGATCATCCCGAACTCTCGGTCGTTGACCGTTACGCCGAACTTTTAGAAGAACTCTTTTTGCTTCGCCATCCCAAATATCGTTTTGATAAAAACTATCAAGCCGACTTGGAAAAGTTTTTGATCGAAATTGACCCGCAAAAAAATTTTGACGCTCACGGCAGTTGGTTTTATTACCCATGGCTCAACGCGGTCATTCATTTTTTCCCCGAAGACTGGCACACCGAACTTCGCACCGGTCGGAATAGATTTTTAATCACCGCCGCCGAGCAGGAAAAATATTATAACGCCTCGGTCGCCGTTTTTGGCATGAGTGTCGGCAGCCACGCCGCGCTGACGATTGCCATGACCGGCGGCGCCAAATACATTAAGCTGGCCGATTTAGACACCATCTCCGGCTCCAACCTCAACCGCATTCGCACCGGATTTCAAAACATTGGCTTGCCTAAAGTTTTTGCCGTAGCCAGACAAATAGCCGAAATAAATCCCTACGCGCAAGTCGAAGTTCATTCCGAGGGCGTTACCGAAGAAAATCTGGAAAAAATCCTACTCGCCAATCCAAAGGTAAATGTCTTAGTGGAAGAAATGGACAACCCCTATCTCAAACTCAAAGCTCGATATATCGCCCGTGCCAATGATATTCCCGTCGTTATGGCGGCCGACAATGGCGATGGAGTTATCGCGGATGTTGAGCGTTTTGATCTAGATCCAAAACTACCCATCCTCCACGGAATCATGGGGAATATTACGCCAGAAGATGTAAAAAATGTGCCACCGCAGGAACTGCCAAAAGTTATCGCCAAAATGGCCGGCGCCGACATGGCGCATCTTCGGATGTTGGAATCCGTCGGGGAAGTAGGGAAGTCAATATATTCTTGGCCCCAACTTGGAACGGCCGCCAATCTTTGTGGCACAGTTTTAGCTTATCTTGCCCGCCGCGTAATTTTGAAAGACAACATTCCTTCGGGTCGCCGCGCCGTCAATCTGGACGCCATTTTTGAAGGCGACTACAGCGAAACGGAGCAAGCTGGACAGAGGAAAGCAATGCTAAAAAAACTTGCCGGATAGAAAAAAATAGGCAGTTGACAATATGCATTCAATTTGAGTATCCTACAAAAAGCTCATTCAGTGAGTTTTTTGTTTCTAGGTCAAGTCGCGTAAAATAGCGTTTAATTGGTAGAAGTTCTACTAAGCGCTAAAGATACGGCTTGAAATGGAAACAAAGGAAAGGCTCCGGTCATTGGTTGGTCGAGCGACATCTGGGAGGCTCTGGCTGGCCAAGGTTCCGCTTCGCAAGAAGAAGATCCGGATCCCAACGAGGACTAGTCTACAGCGAGGTACTCAGCGAAAAGAGCGCCTCGCCGAAAAGGCTTATTCGTAACCGACGAGTAAGCCTTTTTCTAAATAATCTTTTTTAAATGCTAAAATAAAAGCATGGGACTAAAATATAAATTTGAGATAGATCGAGAAGTCTGCTTTATACATTGGCTGCAAAACATGGCGGGAAAGTGGTCTTGGCATTTTCAAAAAAATCTCCACAGCTTTTTTTATTTAAACGCTAGTAATCTTGATGATAAAGAAAAATCACATCTGGAGTCTTTTAGAAATTTTCTCAAAGAGAAGGAATCTCTCAAAGGAAAAGATGGGGCGGGAAATTGGCTTTGGTGGCGTTATGCGAATAAGTCTTTGGCAGAAAAAAAAGATATACAAGTTTTTAGGGATCTAAAAGAGATATTCGCAAAGAGATTTGAGGAACTCTGGCAAGAAGAGAAGCCAAAGCTTGAGTATTGGAAAAAAAGACTCGATGAATATGATTTTGAAAGTATGCAGAATACACTGGAAAGCGCGGCTCATTTTATTGGAGGAACGCTACCCGAATCAGAAATTACTATAAAATTGATATTTTCTTCAACAATTGCGCCAAACGGAGGCACGCACCCCAATCACCAAAACCTGATTTTATTAGGAGTCTCAAATATCGTGCCAGAAGATTCGGAGAGAGTTATCGGAACACTGGGGCACGAAATATTACATCTAGTTGATCATCGGACAGCGGGAATTTTAAAAATTCTAAAAAAGGCACTTCTAAAAGAACTTTTTACCGCCTACATTTTTAAGCTTAAACGATTTAATATCGCAAAGGGATATAAATGGAATTATCTCCTCACCGAGTCAGTTTTGAGATCCCTGGCTTCGTTTCGATTCAATACATTGATTGGAGAAAAATTATTTCATACCCCAGAACAGCTAGCCGAAGACGCGGATTTTAATATTGGTAACGGATTGCATAAAAAAAGCCCCCAATTCTTAATAAGGATAATCGGCGCAAATTTATTAGAAGAAATAAAGAATTATATAGCCACAAAAAAACAGATTGATTCAAAATTCGGAAAAAAAGTAGCAGAAGAATGGCTCAAAATAGCAGATGCAATCTGGAAAGAAATCAATCCATGATCCATCCGCTTTTTTATGAAAAATAAAATTTATATCATTCCCGGATTTGGAGAATCTTGTCGAGAAGCCCGATATAAGGCGCTCGCCAAGATTCTCCAGGTTAAAGGATATAACGTTTTACCAGTGAGTCCCGACTGGTACAAACCATTTTCCAAAGCAGTTTTCCAGCCGTCTAAAAATGCAATTTTAATTGGTTTTTCTTTTGGCGCTGTTATAGCTTATCTAGTTGCAAAAAAATATAAGTGCCAAAAAATAATTCTTGCCTCATTGTCTCCAATCCATACTTTTTCTTATGCCAGTTTAGTAAAGGATTACGCCGAACACATGGAACAAAATCAATCCCAAAAAAACGCTAAGGATATTAAAAAAATCAAGATAAATCTAAAAAAACTAGAAACTCCCTTCGTTACACTCGCCGGGAAGCGCGAGAAAATGAATGCCGATATTCTAGTCCCAAGAACAGGCCACTACATGACTAAAACCTACATCGCCTCTATTTCGAAATTGCTTTAGTCCGCCCTTCTTGCTTGCTTTTATTCGAGTAAAATACGGGTATGCAATAAAAGTTATGCCCACCAACTACGCTGCCTGGGAAATAAATGAAGGAGACTATTCAATCAGCTATTTAAATACCTTTTTAACCTGCTCCCTGCTAAGGTGCATATAAGAAATACGGGGGTCGCAGTAATGTCTTCCCGTTTTTATTTTTCCATTCTTCATTTCTAAAACAATAACAAGTGGAGTCCGATATATCTTTTTTGTTTCAGGATCGGGATAGCTTTCAATCATTTCAACCATAACCACATCCCTGCTTTCAGTAATATTTTTAATGTCATACTCCCGGCCCTTAATCGGATAAACTTCTTCAAGTTCAGCTTGAACTTCATTGGTCGTATTCGGGAAAAGCTCTTTCGTCCCTTGATAAACCCAAGTCATCGAGTAATCTTTTGAAAGCAATTTCAACGCACTCTTAACATCGCCTCTAATTTCTGCGTTTAAAACTTTTAACACAGTTTCTATATTCTTCGAATTTTTTTTATTTGTTTTCATTTTTTTTAAAAAAAGAAACCCCCTTAGAACTATTAAATTCCTCGGGGGCTTATGGAGCGCGGTTAGCCGTTTCCAAGCGGAATTGCTGCCGGCTCTTGCACGAGCGTCGGGTATTCGCTGAAAGAATACCATAGCGAGGTTGAGAGCATGCTTGACGCCAAAAAACGAGCATTGAAGTTGGACCATGTCGTGTAGAGATCGGCAAAAGCAACTTTTATGTTGCCTGGGCGATTTTCCTCAATGACACTTACCACTTCTCTTCGTTCCGCAGAAGAAGACAAGGCGCTGATCGCGTCTTGCAGCCGACCGGTTTTTCGCTCGATTTCTTCAATCTCGCTACAGAACCAATCGAGTATCCCCGCGAAGCCCGAATCCAGCATGACAGTCGAAACCCAATCCCAAGCGCCTGAATCAACCATGTTTTGAGAGCGTAGTCGCTCTCCGAGCATGGGAAGATCCGTAGTCCTTAGAGTTGGAAGGTCGACATAGCGTTGTTTGGACATGCTTCCGCGGAGTTCATTGCAAGCAGAGCGAGCAGATAGCAGAGCCTTTCGAGATTGTTCCATTAAAGAAACAATCCGATCGACATTGCCTTGCCCGCCTTTAAGCTCGCAAATCAGCAAGTCTTCCAACGCAACATTCCCAAGTTCAAGCTGGGCAAGTCCCAGACTTAAAAAACGAGATAGCTGCGTTGCCGGAAGAAGATGCGTACGGCATGGCTGATGATTCTTGCCACCCATAAAGGTATAACCCCTGTATAAAGAGCATCTTCCATCCAATTCGGCGCTGGAACATCCAACGCGTCCTCGAAAAGGAAGCAAAATAATCATACTACTGCACTAGATTAAGTCAAATCAGGATAGCATCAAATTTCAAACTAGCGAAAATGGTATGATATAAGCACAAAAATAAAAGCATTGACTAAATCAATGACCCTCAACTACGCCGCCTGGCAAGTAAATGTCCACGACTTCCAAAACTGTCTAACCCAAGAAGAAAAACTCAAATTTCTTCTCAAGTTTGCGGTGCTTGCCCCATCCAGCCATAACAGCCAACCATGGCGTTTTGAAATTGGGCCAAGCCATATCGCCATTTTTCCAGAGTTCAAGCGTTCCCTACCTCAAAGCGACACCAATCACCGCCAGCTCTACATCAGCCTCGGCTGTGCTCTGGAAAATATCTTGATTGCCGCTTACTATTTTGGTTTTCAAACCGAGGTCATCTACTTTCCCGATGGGGAAAACGAAGCGTGCGCCATTCGCGTCCAATGTGCGGAATCTTCTCCAAAAAATAAAAACGATGGCCACCTAATCTCCGCCATCTTAAAACGCCACACCAATCGCAATCAATATAGAACAGAACTTCCGCCACTAGACTTTCTTAATCAGATACAAACTTGGGGTAATAACGAGATTTCTATTCATCTTGTAGGCGAACCGGAAGAAAAAAACAAAATCGCCGAGGTCGTTATCAAAGCCGGCATCGCCGCCATGGATGACACTGGCTTTCGCGCCGAACTTTCGGAATACGTAAAAAATAACCTCACCAAGTCTCCAATCGGCATGCCTGCTTTCGGCATGGGCATTCCGACTCCGATTTCTCTTTTGGCGCCGCACATGTTAAAGCGTCTCAATATGAATCGCATGAGTCAAAAAAAAGACACCGCCCTGCTCAAAAATCACACGCCGCTTTTCGCGATAATCGCGACCAAAGAAGACGACAAAAAAAATTGGCTCAAGTCGGGACAGCTTTACGAAAAAATTGCGCTAGAAGCAACCGCGCTGGGGATTGATACCAACGTCATGGCCGCTGGAATTCAAATAGGGGAGTTCTACAAAGAATTGCAAAAAATACTCCAAACCGATTACCGTCCGCAAATATTTTTTCGCATGGGCTACGCCGTCAAACCGACCAAACACAGCCCGAGGATATCTCCATAGTTACGAAACCATTCTATTTTTATTCACCTCTCTCCAGGATGGCGCTATAAAAACCCCTCTAAGGCTTTAGAGGGGTTTTGTATCACGGACTAATATGAGGAGGCGGATTGACTAGAAGGTTTGCTAGTGCGGCTGAGATTTTTTCGGCAAGAGCAGCGTCCCATCTCTTAATCCAAAGCCATTCTCCACTGGCATTAATTTCAAGGAAAACGAACTCACCTTCGGGAGTGAGAATAAAATCAATGCAGCCAAAGTGCAAATTGCACAGCCGGACAAGGTTTATACATCTTTCCTTTATGTGGACTGGCAATGGATATTCATAGCATCTCATTTCTGAATCGGCGTCAACGAGTCGCCAATCCTCTCGGACATTCGGGTTAGAGCTATTTTGATTGTCGATCGCACAGGAAAAGACCTCATCACCCACAACGGTCACACGTAGTTCAATTTTCTTTGCAATATACTCTTGATATGTGGCAGAAACCGTCCCAATGCTTTCTCTCTCAAGTTCAAGTTCCTCAAGAGAAAAGACGCTGGTATAGATTCTATTCAACACTTCTTTCCCGTCTTCAAGAGTCCAATATCCGCCAATCCGGGAGGTCTTTACGGCAACTCGTTCTATCTTCTCACTCGCAAGCCAGCGCATAAGCTCCCCAAAATTTTTCGTTCCAAGGGTTCTTGGAATAATGAATCCAAGTGTGGCCGCGGTTTGTAATTGCCACATTTTTCGAGCAGAAGACATCGATCGATCAGGCGAGTTAAGAACAAAGGTTCTTGTTCCAAGAACTCGCAAAGCCCCGCAAAGGAATTCGATGTAGTCGTTAATCAGAAAGTGCGATTCCGCTTCCGTAAGTCCATGTTTTTCTGCCAAGCGGAAGCTAAGACAATTAACGCTACGTAGCCATATTGATCGAAGTTGAGAGCAGTCAAAAACAAAATCCTTACCGACAATTTGCACGCTCTCTGCTTGAGGCGTAATCCTTATGCTAAAATCAGGACTGTTAAACGGCGAAGACGTATCAACCAAAAGAGTTGGAACTCCGCTAGCCACGATCTTTTTCTGCACATCGCGAATGCCTTCGTCATCGGGACTCGAAAGCAATAAAACACTGGGCTCCATATGAGATATCTCCTCCCAGGGAATATTTTTTTCAAAGAACAGACTTGCAAAGTACAAAAAAATATATTATATTATGAACATAAAGTCAAGTGAAATAGGCTCTAAAATGAAAAAAATAATTTCTAAAAAATATCCTAAACTAGCCTTAAAAAAACTTTGGCAAGACGGAAGATTTTCCCAAGCAATCTCTTTGCTCGAAAACTTTATAAAAGATTGTTCAAGCAAGACATATGAAAAAGCATACTGCGATCTTGGATATTCTTATGATCACAACCAAGAAATTACAGAAAAAAAACGGTATGAAATTGCAAAATCATGGTATAGAAAAGCAATAGCGATTAATAAAAAGTCTATATGCGGGCATCAAGGGTTGGGCATGCTTCTGTGGTATCAAGCGAAGGCGTTAAGGGTAGGTGAAAGTGAGCTAAAAAAAGAACTCCTCAAAAAATCATTTTTAGCGATTAAATCCGCCTATAAATTTTCCAACAGAGACCCGGAAATTCTTCCTTTAATGGCCAATATTAAATTTAGTCAAGGTTCCATCAATACTGCTCGCGGCTATTTAAAAAGTGCCGTAAAAAAACTCAAAGATCCTTTCGGAGTTTACGTTAATGGAGCATTTAGATTTTCTGAAATCGGCATGAGTGGGTCCGCGAAAGAATTTGCCATAAAAGCCCTAGAGCTAGCACCACGACATTGGGATCTCAAGAAGAGTGTCGTGCAAGAATACGTTAAAAAATTAGAAAATATTGCAAAAAAATAGGGGATGCCTTGCATCCCCTAGAAGATCACGTCGGTTGTTCTTCGTTCCACTGCGTCATCTTCGACATCTGAACGCCTCTTTCGGGACGTTCTTTTCTGACGCGCTTCAGAAGAAGCGGCTTACCCACTTGACGCGGTTTCACTTGAACAACTTTCTTGAGCCCATCTTCGAGCTTTTCCTTCGGCGAGGCCAAGGTGGTTGTTTCCACTTTGAATCCTTTATGAAAAGAGCACTTTCCATCCAATTCGGCGTTGGAACATCCAGCGCGTCCTCGAAAAGGAATTAATGGCATTATACTGCTAGACTAGGATAAGTCAAATCGGCAGTCACCGTGATTTTTTCTCTGTATTACATCAGCAAAATGCTACAATAATACTAGATGCCCCTCTCGCTGGATTTCTTCATCAACGTCGTTGTCTTGCTCGCCCAGCTCTATTTGGGGTTAATTGTCATTCTCCATAATCCCAAAAGTTTTTCGCATCGTTTCTTTCTGGTTCTGGTCTTCTTTATCGCTTTTCAGGGAATAATTCAGAGCTTTGTAGTTGCGGCAAATCAATCAATAAATTTCGATACTCAATCTCGCCTCTCCCTCTTCACTGTTCCCGCTCAACTGCTTTTCTTGTTTCTCTTTCTCCTGCACTTCCCAAAAGACGAGATCAAAATCAAATCCGCTCACCTGATACTATTATATATAGTAGTCTTCGGCCTAATGTTTCTTATCACCACCCCGCTGGTCTTTGAAAAATTCACCATCCAAAACGAAATCGCCACACCAGTACAAGGCCCGCTCTTTCCGGTCTTTGCCATCATTTTAGGACTTCTTGTTTTGGCCAACATCATTACCATTATCGTCCGTTTCTTCAAATCCCAAGGACCGGAAAAACGCCAGATACTTATGATCGGCATCGGTGTCGGCATCAGCTTCGTCAGTCTTCTAGTTACCCAATTTATCTTGCCCAACTATTTCGGCATCGCCGCCTTCTTGAGAGTCATCTCTCTCTTCACCTTGCCAATGTTGATTGCGATCGGTTACGCCATCGTCGGTTATCGCATCTTCAGTCTGCGCATCATTCCCGCCGAAGTCTTTACTCTCCTCACCTGGGTTTTATTCCTGCTGATGATTTTTTTCAAACCAGCCGAAGGTCTCGCCTCTCAAATTGCCATTTTTGCCATGATAATCCTGCTCGGCATTTTTCTGACGCGAAACATCACCACCGAAGTCAAACGCCGCGATGAACTCCAGCGCCTCAAAGAAGAGCTGGAGGTTAAGAATAAACGACTGGAAGAACTCGACGCCCAACGCGCCGAGTGGTTGGGATTCGCCTCGCATCAGGTTAAGTCCCCGATGGCCGTCGTCAAAGGTTACGCCCAGCTGATTATGGACGGCACCTACGATCCAGTCTCCGAAAAAGCCAAAGAAACCGCCGGCAAGATTAAAGAAAAAGTGGATGACCTAATAACCCTAGTCAGCAACTACATTAATGTAAGCAAAATTGACGAAGGCAAACTGGAAGCTCCAAAACTTGCCCCGACGGATATTGTAAAACTTCTGCGTGACCTGGTGGAAAGCGAAAAAATAATCGCCACCAAAAGAAACCTGGAGTTAACTTTTGAAAGCATTGGTCCGAGCTTAATTATCAAAGCCGACGAAGAAAAAATCCGCCAAGTCGCCCAAAACTTAATCGACAATGCCCTCAAATATACCGAAAAAGGCTTCGTGAAAGTAAAACTGGAAGACAAGGGACCTTCGGTTCTGATCTCAATAACCGATTCCGGCCGCGGCATGTCTCAAACGCTCATCGGTCGCCTCTTCAACCGCTACATTCGCGATGAAAAAACGAGCAAAGAAGTTCAAGGCACCGGTCTCGGTCTCTTTATCGCCAAACAAATCGTCCTCGCTCACAAGGGGGAAGTTTGGGCGGAATCCGACGGCGAAGGCAAGGGGAGCCGGTTTTGTTTCCGCCTCCCGAAAAACTAAATTTATCTAATCCAAATTTGCTATAATAAACCCATAAAAAAGTCATTTAAACGTCGCCAATAATCCCCACTTTATCTGTGGTAACAGAATAATTCTTAAAATGGAATTCAATCCACTCGTTGGTCATAAGAAATTAGCCCTAATTGGAATTAGTTTTATTCTAATCGTGGGAATATTTTCGTTGTATTTTAAGACTCACAACCCATCTTCTTTGAAGAAAGAAAATTTTAATAACAAAACACAAGCCATTCAACCTAGCCAACAAAAATTTAGTATTTTAAATAAACAATTTAAAAATTCAAGTTTCAAATTTTCATTTCGATACCCGTCGGCGGGAGAAGTTTTTAGCGGAGAGGAATTTAGCGGGCCAGAAACCGCCGCAGATGTTGGATTGAAATTAAACGATTCTCAAGCTTTGAGAGTGTTTGCGGTAATTAATGATATCGATTTAAAAACTTATGCCAATGCAGTCGCGATGGCAAATCACCAAGTAAAAGATTTAGTCGTAGAAAAAATAGGAGAAGCCAAAGCATACACCTTCAGCATGGAAGGAACCGGATTTACGAATTGTATAAATAGTGGTTCCAATGGTCATGAAGTATGCGGTTATTACACCTTTGTAGGTGGCACTAAGAAGATATCTATTGTGGATGGTGGAATGGTAAAATTGATTTTCATATATCCCCAAAATAATCTGATCTCCGAAGAAGTATTTAAAACCGCACAAGTTTCAAACTTCAGAGTATTTTCATTGGATGAGATAAACTGGAAAGATTTTAGCGATAGAGAATTTAGTTTTAGTTATCCCGATGTATATGATTTAACAATACCATCATCGCTCGCTAGGTCTCAATTAACGGGCTTATATCTATCCGATAGTGGAAAACAAAATTTTCTTCCTTTGCCATGGGTTGCTATCTCTGTGTTTCCAGTTTCTGAATACACCGTAGGGCTCGGTCCGTATGGCATTAAGTGGAGTTATAATCCAGAAACAGACGAATGGCTAAAGCAAGAAACTCAACCGGATGCTAGTAAATATGTTTTTCCTAAAAAAATAACTTCAAAAAATAATAGAGACGCTTATTATTTTAATATTTCTTACGAAAACGGACCGCATCATTTATTAGTTCTCCCATTTAGGGATAAAATTTTAGAATTATCTTTTACCATGCCCCCATCCCTTTTTAATCAAAAGACACTAGAAGATTTAGAAGGGGAATTCATAAATCGGATAACAATAAAATAAATTTAAACCCGCTTTTTCGCAAAAATTTATAATAAATACATAATCTAACCTAATTTGCTATACTAAACCCATATGAAAAAAACACTTATCGTAGTGGCGTTGGTTGTCGCGGTTTTCCTTGGTTACGCCGTTTTTCAAAAAACAAAAAACATCGCGCAATCAACCGAGGTTATTAGCGATAAAACTGAATGGAAAACCCACGTTCACTCTGCCGGAGATTATTCGTTTAAGTATCCAGGAAATTGGTTTGTTTTGGATGATCCAAGAAGTAATTATGTTGATATAGCAAACTATGATGTTAACTTATATTCTAACAATCCACACGCTATCAATGATAAGCTTTTCCGTATAGAAATTTTTACCGCTACAAATCCTAAAAATCTCAATCTTGATGATTGGCTAAGAGAATACAAAGAAAAAACAGAATTCAAACCATTCATTAAGTCATCAGAGGAAATCTCAGTGGATGGATTCCGAGCAATCCGTGAGCGCTTCACTGTCAACAATCTTCCGTCTCAAGAGGTCTACATTCAAGCAAATGGGGGGACATATTTCTTAGGACCCAACCCATCAACGGAAGAATTTCAAAAATTCTTCGATGAATTTTTGGGAAGGATAAAGTTTATTAACAAATAGGTCTATGTTATTGAGAAGGGTGCCGATATTAATTTTTTTATCAAGCCTTCTTTTTGTTCCACTCATAAGTAAGGCCACATACTTTACAGGTCCACTTAATCCGCTTCCATCTATTGGGAGTTATTTTGACCACACTAATCCTGGATATACCTCAACATTTTCCCCGATAACTGATGGAGTTATAAAGATCTACAATGGCACGACCGCGGTTCAAGCAAATGGAATTTGTAGTCCAGCATCAACGCCATATATTGAATACTATGGCAGTGGACCCAATGCATTTACATGTTATTCATATGATGGACATAATGGAATTGACTATCCGGTAACTGCGGGGACGGCAGTTTTTGCGCCGGCAGATGGAACGGTTATAGATGTAAATTCAGATTCTTGCAATGGTAATTATGTTAAAATCTGGCATCCTGCAATAGGAAACCAAGGATTATTAACGTTGTATGATCACCTTTCAATCCCGTTTATTGTTCAACAAAATCAATCGATAGCAAGATTTCAGCAAATTGGCCTCTCTGGTGCAACGGGGCAGCAATGCGTAAACGGTGCCCACCTCCACTTTGGCGTCTCTGATGCTCAAGTCGGGGGTAACCGCATCGACCCATACGGCTGGCCGACTGGAACAACCACACCGGACCCCTGGCCCTACGACCAAGGCTACCTCTGGACCACCAACCCGCCGTCGCTGAACGTCAACCCCGCCACCTACGTCTCCGGAACAATCTCGCAAAACACCATATGGACTACCCAAGGTAGTCCATATGTCATTCAAGGCAACGCCACTCTTTCCGCTAGCACCACGCTCACCATCAACCCCGGCGTGGTCGTAAAGTTTGAAAACAACTCAAGCTTCTATATATACGGCAACCTGACATCACTCGGCGGAACATCCAGCACCACTAGAGTTTATTTCACCTCTATAAAGGACGACACCCTTGTTGGCGACACCAACAACGACGGCGCCACCACTACTCCCGCCGCCGGAGATTACATGGGTCTCTACTTCTATCCCGGCTCCACCGCCAACCTGACCCGAACCACCTTCCGCCATGGGGGCAATGACTATTATCCGTATCACTTTGGCGTGATTAAAAACCTTGGGGGAACAGTAACTCTCGTCAACGCCAACATCGAACACGGCCAAAACGGAATCATCAATATCTCTGGTTCGCTTAGTTTAACAAATAACACTATCAATACCGACACCGGATTATATAATTTCCAACAAATTGGGGGTATCTCCACTATCAACAGCAATCAATTCATCGGCACGACAACCACCAACCAGAATCTATTTCTCAATAATGGTACCAGCACGTTAATCGGGAATATTTTTTCCAACGCTAATTTAAATGCTGTCTATGTCAACGCTTCTGTTAGCCTGGTAAATAGTCACAACGTTAGTATCGGCAATGGTCGGCACGGCATGGAATTTGCCGGCACCTTAGACCATGATCAAGTTTGGGTGCCAGACCTCGCCTACGTCGTTCAATATTTGAATGTTCTCCCGCAAAAAACACTCACCATCGATCCTGGAGTAATAGTCAAAATGCCTTATGGGGGAAGAATGGATATTTTTGGCAATCTCATTTCTGTCGGCGGAGCTTCAACTTCAACCCAAATATCATTCACCTCAATGTCCGATGACTCTATCGGTGGTGATACAAACGGCGATGCCACTGCTACATCTCCAGTCGCCGGAGATTATTATGGTGTTTATGTTCAGTCCGGAGGAAATGCGACTATCGCTAATACCACCTTCCGCTATGGGGGCGGACACTATTCGCTATACCAGCAATATTATGGAGCTATAAAAAATCTTGGCGGAACTGTTACGGTTAATAACGTTAATTTTCAACGTGGCCTGGCTGGAATGGCGCAAATTGGCGGCTTAACGACCATCTCCAATAGCATCATTTCTCCAGATGGCGGAAGCTATGGGTTTTTACAGATCTGGGGAAACTCAATCATAACCGGCAATCAATTTGTTGGCACGAGTTCCATTCCGTATAACATTTATTTCCAAAATGGAACAACAACTTTTTCTGATAATACATTCTCCGACACAAGCCAAGGTGATGTTTATATTGACGCTAATAGCATATTTACTCAATCAAATAATAAAAGCGGAACAACTGGCGGGCACGGCATAGTGCTATCCGGTTTCTTGAATCATGATCAGACCTTAACTTCTGGCATACCCTATGTTATCGGTTATCTTAGTGTATTTCCCCAAAACACTCTCACGATAAACCCTGGTGTTGTTGTTAAGTTCCCCTACGGTGGTCAAATGAGTGTCTTGGGCAATCTCATCGCCCTTGGCGGAATTTCAACCTCCACCAAAATATATTTCACCTCAATATCTGACGATGTAATTGGCGGCGATACCAATGGAAACGGCAATGCCACTTTACCAACCGCCGGGGACTACTACGGAATTTTTATCCAACCGAATGCGACGGCCACCATCTTAAATTCCACCATTCGTTATGGCGGCGGTGGCAACTGGTCGGTTTCTTCGGGTGTTGTCAAAAATCTCGGCGGCGCCATAACCCTCGCCAGCACCAAGATTGAAAAAAGCCTAGAGGGAGTAATTCAAGTCGGTGGCTCAACCACCATCTTGAACAGCTTTATTGCTCCCGATATCGGAAGCCATGGCTTTTTTCAAGCCTGGGGCGAGTCCAATATAACCGGCAATCAATTTATCGGCACGAGTTCCACTTTTTATAATATCAATTTCCAAAATGGAACAACGACTTTTTCTGGAAATACTTTTACCAACGCCAATAATGGCGACGTCTCAATAAACGCCAATGCAAACTTTACGCAAGCGGGTAATATTAGTTTGGGCGCCGGAGCCCACGGCATTGTCTTTGGTGGTATATTAACCCACGATCAGGTTCTGGCTTCTGGAACGCCGTATGTAATAAGTTTTCTTAATATCCAGCCGCAAAAAAAACTTACAGCGAACCCCGGAGTAATCCTCAAGTTTTCAGCCTATTCATATCTCGACGTGTTCGGCGATCTTCGTCTTGAGGGTCAGAAATCAACCACAACCAAAGTTTATCTGACTTCAATCCAAAATGATGCTGTCGGTGGCGACACCAACGGTGATGGCAATGCCACAACACCAGCCCCTGGAGATTACGGAGGGATTTTGTTTGAACCCGGCTCAACCGGAGAAATCAAAAATACCCAAATTGAATATGGTGGCTACGGCGGCTATCCACTAGTGGCGACTCTAAAAAATAATGGCGGCCGAATATCCATAACCAATACAAAATTCGCGAACAACAGCAACGGCATTATCCTGAATGGCGGCACCACGACAATCAGTCAAAGTTCTCTCATCGGACTGCCGAGCAACAGTCCATTCTTTTATAATAATTTCACCGCCACCACAACCGCCCAAAATAACTGGTGGGGGAGCGCGTCGGGACCTAATCATCCAAACCTGAATCCCACTGGCACCGGTAGTTCCGTTCTCGGCAACGTCCTTTTCGCCCCGTGGCTTCTAAGCGACCCGAATTAGACGCCTAAAAAAATTGACAAACTGCGATAAAAAAACTAACCTACAGGCGTCCGCACGATTGACTTTTTGCCGCTTCTGATTGAACCTTAAAACAAACTAATCAACGGAGCCAATTATGACCATCAAGCCAGAACTGGGAGCGGGTTTCAGAGATTATTTGCCCCAGGACGCCATTCCGCGCCAGCAAATGTTTGCCGCCATCCAAAGAGTTTTTGAACTCTTTGGTTATCAGCCATTAGCCACTCCCGCCATTGAACGTGAAGAGATTTTGACCGGAGGCGATCCGAATTTTGACAAGCAGATTTTTCGCATCGCCGGCCAATCTGGCGACAAAGATCTGGCTCTGCGCTTTGATCTGACCGTGCCGTTGGCGCGAGTTATCGCCGCCTACCCGCAAGAAATAAAGATGCCATTCAAGCGGTATCAAGTTGGTTCAGTCTGGCGGGCCGAAAAATCACAAGCCGGCCGCTTCCGCGAATTTATTCAGTTTGACGCTGATATTGTTGGCGCGCCCGGAATGATGGGGGACGCCGAAATCATCGCTATTATCTACGCCGTCATGATCGAACTCGGGTTTGGTGATCGCTTCAAAATCCGCGTCAACAATCGCAAGATTTTGAATGGCCTCGCCGCCTACGCTGGTTTCTCTACTGGATTAAGCCCGATGATTCTGCGAGCCATTGATAAGATGGACAAGATCGGCTGGGAGGGCGTGGCTCGAGAACTTGCCACGGCGACCGAAGACTTCTCTGGACTTTCAGAAGTTCAGATAGCGGCTCTTAGGCGCTTCGTGGAAATTCAAGCCGCGGATAACTCTGGAATACTGGAAGCGGTTTCCGCGCTGATGGGCAATTCAAACGATGCCATGCAGGGCGTAGCCGAACTTCGAGAGATTCTGGACAACCTCAAGGCTTTGAAAGTTCCCGATTCCGCCTGGGTGATCGATTTGTCGGTTGCTCGCGGCCTCGGCTACTACACCGGCCCCGTGTTCGAAACCATCCTGACAGACATTCCCGAACTTGGCAGTGTTTTTTCCGGCGGTCGCTACGATGATCTGGTAATGCGTTTTAGTTCCAACAAGGTTCCGGCTACTGGAGCCTCGGTCGGCGTTGATCGCATCTTCGCCGCCATGGAAAAGCTAAAATTGGTAAGGCAACAAAAGAGTGTTGCCAAAGTGGTGGTTTTGAACTTTGATCCGACCTGCTCGGCAACGGTGCAGGGGATTGTCTCAACTTTGCGCTCTGCTGGTGTGTCGACGAATCTCTACCTCGGACAAGAGAAGACGCTCAAAGGCCAACTCTCTTACGCCGTGAGTCAGGATATTCCGGTCGTGGTGATTATCGGCGCCACCGAAAAGAACTCCGGAATGGCGCAGGTCAAAGACTTGAAAGCCAAACTGCAAATTGAAGTTCCGCAAGGCGAGATTATTTCCGCGGTTCAAAAGATATTGACTTAAGGACTCGCGCCCGCTAAGATTGCTTCCGCCGGGTGTATAGCTCAATTGGTAGAGCGTCGGGTTGTGGTCCCGAAGGTTACGGGTTCAAAGCCCGTTACACCCCTCCCCCTCAACTGAAAAGTTGCGGGGGCTTTTTTATAGTTGCATTTCCTCCCGACTCCCTATACTATGGTGGCAAGTTAAAAATATGCCGACCGAGCAACCAGCTCACAGCTATTCCCCGCGACATCCGCTCCTAACAAACTGGGCAGTATTTACTGCCCTCTTTTTTTAATTGAATATGAAACAGATCATTGAAATCGGCCCCGATAAACGCCTTACCGCAGAACTAGTCAAACTCGTGGCCGAAGATCCAAAAATTGAAGTCGCGCTCACCAAACGCGCCAAAAATAAAATCACCGCCTCGCGCAAAGTGGTAGAAAAAATCGTCAAAGAAAAAATGGTGGTCTATGGAGTTTCCACCGGCTTCGGTAAGTTTAAAGACAAGGCGATTAACGAAAAAGACACCGCGGAACTCCAGAGCAACTTGATTCGCAGTCACGCGACCGGCGTTGGTGTTTTGCTACCCACAGAAGTCGTCCGCGCCATCATGCTGGTAAGACTCAACTCGCTCTCTCAAGGTTATTCTGGGGTTCGTCTGGAACTCGTGGAAACCGGACTCAAAATGCTCAACGCGGGTGTTATTCCCTTGGTGCCAGCTCAAGGATCGGTTGGTGCCTCGGGCGATCTGGCACCACTTTCTCATCTCGGCTTAGTGCTGATGGGCGAGGGTGAAGCCTGGTATAACGGCGAGCGTCTGTCGGGCGGAGAAGCCATGACTCGCGCCGGAATTAAGCCCATAGCCTTCTCCTCCAAAGAAGGCCTTGCCTGGACTAACGGCACCGCCTTCATGACCGGCATCGCCTCGCTGGCGTTTGAAAAAGCCAAGCACTTGCTCGACGTTGCCGATATTGCCTGCGCTCTGACCCTAGAAGGCGTGGCAGGTATGCCGACCGCTTTTGATGAGCGTATTCACAAGCTCCGCGAACATCCGGGGCAAGTCAAAGTTGCCGAACACATCCGCGCTCTTACCAAAAATTCCAAACTGGTCAATAAGTTTCCCCAAAGGATTCAGGACTCCTACACGCTCCGTTGTGCCCCTCAAGTTCATGGAGCGGTGCGCGATGCCGTCTCCTATGTTGAAAAAGTTTTGGAACGCGAACTGCGCGCCGTTACCGACAACCCACTGATTTTTAGCGAACCACCCTACGCCATTTCCGGCGGCAATTTCCACGGCCAGCCACTTTCAATTTCCATGGATGTCCTCAAAATCGCCATCTCTGGATTGGGCAACATTTCCGAACGCCGCACCGCCAAACTGGTGGATTCGGCGACCAACGAAGGTTTGCCACTCTTTCTGATCCCCAAAGAAAAAGCCGGACTCCACAACGGTTTTATGATTCCGCAATACACCGCCGCCGCCCTCGTATCCGAAAATAAAATTCTTTCTCATCCCGCCTCGGTTGATTCCATTCCGACTTCCGCCAACCAAGAGGATCATGTGAGTATGGGATCCATCGCTGCCCGCAAAGCGCTCGAAGTGGCGCAAAATGTGGAGAACATTCTGGCGATTGAGCTCTTGACCGCCGCGCAAGCCGTGGAATTCCGCGACCCGCAAAAACTGGGACAAGGAACCAAAAAAGCCTACAAAATCATTCGTTCCAAAGTCGCCCCGCTTACCCACGACCGCATTTTGCATTATGATATTGTAGCCGTTCAGCAAATAATCGCCGCTAAAAAATTAGCCAAAATTTTAGAAAATGACCAAAAAGATATTAAAAAAGGGAAAAATATGCGCCCCCGATGAGCTGTTGACAATAACTCCCGGTGAAAATAATGAAAAACTTGTTGATGTTCGGAGTTACGATCCTCGTATTATCGCCCAATACGAAAAATTCGATATGTTCCCATATACCGGGAAAACTATTTTAGTTCGGGATGTTGTTGCTCAAAAATTAGCTTCGGCAAATACGGTCCTTCTAAAAAAAAAGAATTGCCGGCTAAAGGTGGTTTATGGCTACCGCCACCCAAAAGTTCAAAAAAAATATTTTAACAAAAAACGCAATGAATTAAAGATCGCAAACCCCTTATTGAACAATCAGGAGCTTGATGCGTTGACTCATAATTTTGTTGCTTTGCCGGAGGTAGCTGGCCATCCAACCGGCGGAGCGGTTGATATCACGATTCTTGATAGCGGAGGAAATAATTTAGATATGGGAACGAAGATTGCTGATTTTGGCGATCCAGAAAAAATAAAAACATTTGCCAGCGGATTATCACCCCAACAAAAAAAGAATAGACTTCTCTTGCGCGATGTCTTAGTTCAAGAGAACTTCGCGCCATTTTATGGTGAATGGTGGCATTTTTCTTTTGGTGACCGGGAATGGGCCTGTTTTTATGATAAAACTAGATCTCTCTATTCTCCGGTTGATCTGAATTTTTCTAAATAAAAAAGCCATCATTCTTTTGAAGTGATGGCGTAAGAGAATTTTTCTTAGGCTAGCGTGAGATTTCCGCGATCTTCCACAGCGCTAGATCGCAAGAACCAAAGAGGTAAACACGCTCGTTGCTTTGAGACTTGTTGACCAGTACTTGATCCGAATCAGAAACATCCTGAAGTCCAGGTAACTGTTTTGCGCCGATTGAGCTGTAAATTCTAACGGAATTAGAATCTCTCACCGCTGTTCGCATTACAAAATTACCGCCATCCAACTTATGGGTCATACCGCGTTCGTTGATCCAGATCAAGCGATGGCGAACCAACTGCAAGCCAATTCCTTGACCTCGATATCTGTTCAGAACTCCGATCTCTGACATATACCAAAGGTTGTGAAGGTTGACGGGAAACACTCCCGCGCGTTGTCTTTCAGCAAGAAAATCTTGAACATCTTGCGGCGCCAGTCTGATGGGTTTTGCACAGCCGAAACCGACAACCACGTCAGCATCCAACGCTAGCACAACAATGCCGCGTTCCAAGTGAGGATTCCAAACTTCACCGATCACTTGTTCGTCGGTGTAAACTTCATTATACGGTGGCCCACCGAAAGCTTCTTTGTAAGCCGCTACAAATCCAGTCTCAAAATTCCCCGATTCTGTTTTGCGCGAATCAACGCGAACATATCTAATCGGATTCATTCACCACCTCCATTTCACTTCGTAGAGTAACGGAATTTTTACCAATTAATGCCTCAATGGTCTGCCCAGTCGGCTGAATAACGATATTGATTCCAGTCACTTTTGCAACTGCAATCGTTCCAGAGCCACAGGCTTTTTCATAAAAAAAGGTATCAATCTCTTTTACCCAGACCACGGGGTGCATTCTGACCGAATTTCCAGCCATCTTAAACCAAATCACGCCTACGGCATCTCGATTACCCAAACTTAGATCGTGCACAAAATTTCGGTGCTTGGCCTTGTATTCTTCTGGATTTTCGGGAAAATCACCCTCAATCACTACATGAACGATTCCGCCGAGATCAACAATTGTTGCCTGCTTACCATCTTCCAAGTCTATTTTTTCCGTTTTAGTCGGCAACTCCGGAAAAACACATTCTACAAAGTAGTCGCTAGAACTAAGTTCTCTAACAAAGGCGCGCACCACTCCGGCAAAACCAGACATAGTAAAAGACACCGATTGTCTTTCTTGGATTCTCGAGATCAGAATGGCAACGGAACGCGCCGCGTTTCCGCAAAACTCACCGCCGGCCATCTCAAAATGCGGGATACTGATTGAGTCAATCAAAAAACCGGCTTGCTCAGCCCCGAATTTTTCCATCTCCTGACCAAGTTGCTTGCCCTGTTCCGCATATTCTGCGCGCGACAACGGTTTATCCAAAATACGGATTGCAGTTCCATTGCCACCCGCGGCGGTGATGACATAAGTTTTATTTAACATAAATACTCCTTGTTCTTAATGGTCAATTGTCAAAGCGATTCCTAAGCCCAATCAAGAACCACGTACTGGCTGGATTATATTTTTGAAAAAGTATTCTGTCAACATTGCCCATTGTGCAATTATTCATCTTCTTCACCGCCGTTTTATATTTCCCCAAAATGAGCGTAATATCTAAACAATGAATGACCCAAGCTCGATGGCTATCACCGGCGGGAAACCGCTTAACGGCGAGATTGTCGTTCGCGGCGCCAAAAATGCCGTGGCCAAAGAAATGGTGGCCGCGCTCTTGACCAAAGAATCCTGCCTCCTCAAAAACGTCTCCGATGTTCAAGATACCGAAATCGTCGCAAGCATGATTAGAGCTATGGGTGGGGAAGTGCTTCGTCAAGAAAACGGAACGCTCGAAATAAAATCTGCCAACCTGCACGCCGTTCATTATCGCGAACTCAAACACATTGCCGGCAAAAGTCGGATTCCAATTTTATTTGCCGGGCCGCTTCTGGCGCGTTTTCACGAGGCCATGCTTCCAGAGCTTGGTGGTTGTGGCATCGGCGAGCGTCCGATTGATTTTCATCTGGATGCTCTGCAAAAAATGGGCGCGACGATAGAAATGATTCCGAAAGGCGTTCATCTTAAAGCCAAAAAACTCATCGGCGCCAAAATTCACCTGCAATTTTCTAGCGTTGGCGCCACCGAACAAGTCTTGCTCGCCGGAGTTTTGGCCGAAGGAGTAACCACGCTCACTAACGCCGCCATTGAGCCGGAAATTTTAGATCTTATCTCCGTCTTGCAAAAGATGGGCGCGATTATCTCGGTTGATATTGATCGCACGATTACGATTACCGGAGTCAAAGAACTCAAAGCCTACGAACACAGCGCCATTCCCGATCGCAACGAAACCGTCTCTTGGGCCTGCGCCGCCGCCGCGACCGATGGAAAAATTAAAGTCAAAAATGCGCGCCAGGCGGACATCATGACCTTTCTAAGCACCTTCCGTCTGGTGGGTGGGGAGTTCGAAGTTGAAGACGATGGTATTACTTTTCTCCGAGGTCAAAGCGGACTCAAGCCGATTACAATTGAAACCGGCGTCCATCCCGGATTTATGACCGATTGGCAACAGCCGATGACTATTTTACTCACTCAAGCTAATGGCACTTCTATTATTCACGAAACGGTTTACGAAGAGCGCTTTGGCTATGTTCACGCTCTAAACGAAATGGGTGCAAAAATAGAGCTTCACACCGAATGTCTTGGCGGCAAGATTTGTCGCTACTCGCAAGAAGGCTACGAACACAGCGCGATTATCACCGGCCCGACGCCTCTCCACGCGGCAAAAATAACCGTCCCCGATCTGCGCGCGGGATTTTCCTATGTTGTCGCCGCCCTCGTTGCCCAAGGAACTTCTACGATTGGCAATATCGGACTTATCAGCCGCGGCTACGAAAATTTTATGGAAAAATTAAAATCTTTAGGCGCGGAAGTCGGGGAGTGGCGGGGCGTCTTCATCCCCGCGGAGACGGAAATCTTATAATCCCTATCAATTAACCCCCTCCCTAAACCTTGCCCCTGATTTGCTATACTAAACCCATATGAAAAAAACACTCATTGTAGCTGTTTTGGTGCTACTCGGAAGTCTGGGATATTATGCGTATCAGAGAGATGGAGGAGTAGCCTCCATAGTCAGATCAGACAATCTTATTCCGACAGAGTATAAAAAACACGAATCAAGATATTTCTGGATTAAATATCCAAAAGAATGGTTTATCTCGGATATTCAAGACAGTCTTAACTCATACACGCAAATTTCTAATTTTGATCCAAACGTATTAACCCAGACCCCATCTCCACAAGGAAGCTACTTCAAGCTAGAAATTGTGCGTTTAAATAATGAGGAAGATCAACCACTTCAAACTTGGGTGAATACATACATAGCAAACCAAGATTATAAAACAGACATTTTAGATGGGCATAAAATAATCGTAGACGGACATGAGGGACTCTATCACATTATAAAAATCGTTCCCGTGAATTCAATCCACCCGATAATTTTTGTGAAGCGTGATAAATCTATCTACCTTCTAAACATCAGCCCTTCATTGCAAGAGTTTAAGCAAGTTTTCGATATCATTTTAGAAAGTTTTAAATTCAAAACCTAGGGTTTTATGCAGAATCACAGAATTCTGTATTTTGTGGCGTCGCTTAATCTATTGTTCTTTTTTGGTGTTTTGGATGCAGGGGCTTTTTTTCTTACGAGTCCACTTTCAACTTATCAAATAAATAGTTTCTTTGACCACGATAATCCAACATTAGTTAGTAACAATAATTTCACTCGATATGACGGAATGCACTGGACTAATACTGCTTCTTGTATCTTCGGCTTAAATTGTTATGACGGACATAATGAGGTTGATCTTCAGGCGGTTATGAACACAAATGTGCTTGCCACAGCTCCAGGAATTCTAGAAGCAAATTACTACGATCTTTGTGGCGGCAATACGACGAGAATCTGGCACCTTCAACAAGGTGTATCAACTCTATATGCTCATCTTAATCAATTTTTAGTCGCTAAGAATACAAGCGTTATTCGATCACAGCTTATAGCTTACTCGGGTAATTCCGCGGATTTAAGTTGCGCAGTTGCAGCCCATCTCCACTTTGGCGTTCGTGACGCCCAAACTGGCGGTAATGTCCTCGACCCATACGGCTGGAGCGGAACCACCACCGACCCCTGGCCACACAACCAAGGCTACCTTTGGACTACGTATCCGCCATCATTGAACCCCAACTCCGCCACCTACGTCTCCGGAAATATCTCGCAAAATACGATATGGACTACCCAAGGTAGTCCATATGTTGTTCAAGGCAACCTAACGCTTTCCACCAGCACCACACTCACCATTAATCCCGGCGTAGTGGTGAAGTTTGAAAATATAGCCAGCTTCCAGATATATGGAAGCCTCATCTCGCTTGGCGGCACTTCAACCTCCACCAAAATCTACTTTACATCCATTAACGATGACGCGATTGGCGGCGATACGAATGGCAATGGCATAAACACCTTTCCTGCCCCGGGGGATTATTTCGGTTTTTATTTTTATCCTGGATCAAGTGGTAATTTCGCGAACGCCACCTTTCGTTATGGTGGAAACGACGTTAATCCGCCAACTTTTTATACCGGATCCTTTGGCGTTATCAAAAATTTTGGCGGTGCCATAAGCTTAACTGCCAGTGAAATTAGCTCTAATCTTGGTATTGGTCTCTTGCAAACCGGCGGTATTCTCAATCTAGATACGGTGCTAGTTCAAAACAACAGTCTTCACAGCGGGAGTGACATTTCGCCTTATCTTGAGGTCGGTTTCAATCAAAACAACGGTACTTCTACCATTATAAACTCACACTTTTCCGGAAATCCCAACTTCGGGATATATCTCAAGAACGGCACCTCAACCATCATCAATAACAGCTTCAGCAATCACAGCACCGGAGACATAAACATCAATTCTCCAGTTTCCTGGACGCAATTTGGAAATATGGCATTTTCAGGTGGTCCCCACGGGATCTTTTTAAGCGGCTCTCTTAATCACTCGCAACAACTTGAGCCCGGCATTGCCTATGTTATCTCCGATCTCACCGTTAACGCCGGTGTCACTCTTAACATCAAAGCCGGTGCAATAATAAAATTTGGCCAAGCTGGCAAAATTTCTGTTTTCGGCAACCTTGTCGGCCAAGGCGGTGTCTCCACTTCAACCCGAATTTATTTTACATCCATTAACGATGACACGATTGGCGGCGATACGAATGGCAATGGCGCGACAACCATGCCAGCGGCCAATGATTATCGGGGTATTTATTTCTACCCCGGCTCAACCGGCAACCTGACCCGCGCCACCTTCCGCTATGGCGGGACCGAAAGTTTTTTCACCTCCTACCTTGGCGTGATTAAAAATCTTGGCGGTATACTAACCTTAACCGCGCCGGATATTTCTTTTGCCTACGGCAACGGTCTCAAGCAAGTTTCAGGCAATACATTTTTAACCGGCGCCTTGATTCACCACAACAGTGGCAGTGGTTTTGAGCAAACAAATGGCACTTCCACCATTGCAGACTCATCATTTTTTAGCAATCAAAACTACGGCATCAGTCTGCAAAACGGCAGCTCAACCATCAATGATAATGCTTTTAACAGTCATGGCCTCGGCGATATCAACATCAATGCCTCGGCATTTTGGAACGAAGCAAGAAATCTCGCGCTTCTATCTGGCCCCCACGGAATCTTTTTAAGCGGCTCTCTTAATCACTCGCAACAACTAGGTCCCGGCATTCCCTATGTTATACCCACCTCTAGTCTTACAGTGAACAGTAATCGGACTTTAACCATGTCCCCAGGAACCGTTGTAAAATTCAATCCATCTAGTTCCATTACCGTAATCGGCAATCTAGTCGCCCAAGGCGGCGCCTCCACTTCAACCAGAATTTATTTTACATCCATTAACGATGACGCGATTGGCGGCGATACCAACGGCAATGGCAACTCAACTTTACCGGCGCCTGGTAGCTATAACGGACTTCGTTTTCTTTCTGGGTCCGCCTGAAGCCTAACAAAT
>ERZ1292629.1209-Hain-H43-01um-R1-1209-length-26239-cov-11_pt1 | contig 26239 bp, 24 predicted proteins | sample MGYA00564399_ERZ1292629 | MGnify/ENA primary metagenome ERZ1292629 (study PRJEB36523, sample SAMEA6512636) | groundwater metagenome | collected 2019-01-08 | study: AquaDiva: Metagenomics assemblies of 32 groundwater samples
GTTTAAAAGACTTGACAAATGTACTATTAGGGTGTACACTATGATTAGTAGATTTAAAGTTCTTTGATAATATTTGCGAATTATAGTTGTGGAATAAAGGCTGTTTAAAATTAAATCGCTTTTATTCCACAACTATAACGTTAGCCTGAAGCTAATAAGTTTTTCATTTCGGAGAACACAGCCGAAGGTCCGCGTAAAGTTGAGGTAACTAACATGAATAATTCTGAAAATGCTACAACTGTCCAGTTTCTGCAACTTGTCGCCAAGTTCGCGCAGATTCTGCCACTCACCGCTACCAAAGTTGAGGTACAGAAAGTAATCGAGAACGAGAATGATCCGCTGTGGGTTGCCATCGTTGGTCGTTTTGCCCAAGTCGTGAAAAATGTCCTCGCGGACATGATCGCGGCGGGTAAATACGACTGGGTCAACTCGAACATCAACGAGGAAAACTTTTCCCCGGAGACCCTGGCTCTCGGTTCGGAGCCGAAACTCTATCATTTCAATTGTAACACCTCTTTGGAGAACGCAATCACGCTGATGGACAAGGACGGTTACCGTCCGGGAACGCTCGGTGATATTCTCACTTACGGCGCCAAAAACCCTGAGGAACAGCGAGAATACCCAATTATAGCACTCGGTTCAGTGGTTTCGGTCGGTGGTAGCCGCTACGTGGCGTGCCTCGCCGGGGACGATTCGGAGCGCGGCCTCGACCTCTATTGGTTCGGCGGTGGCTGGGGTGCCCGCTACCGCTTCCTTGCGGTTTGCAAATAGCTCTCGCGCGCTTTGATTTTGGTTCTTGCGCTTTGACTCTTGGACCCTTTGAAACTTTCCGAATTTTTTCGGGGAATGTAAAAGGGTTCTTTTGTTTTGTATAATAAAATAGACAGATGAAAAATCCTCGGTTATGGCTTGGGATAATCTGTCCGCAACCCAACAATGAGAATTCGGTCGGTTATGGCTTACCGGAGAGTATTGTTTGGAAAGCTTAAAAAACAGAGATAGTTGGTGTGAGGTACTGGACGATACTTAAGATCGTAAATACGGGTATAAAGTACATTTCCACCGGCCTAATTTTCATAAAACATGCTTCAGTTTTCCTTTGGTTGGAGCAATCGTCGAAGCGAGGAATATCGAATGCAGAACTCTCTCCATATGCTCTCTTTGAAGTCCCCCCCCCATCCAAAGACATACAAGTTTCACGGCAAGATGAAGGATTTTTGAGCTTTTTCTGTGAACTATATTTTCTGTGAACTATAACTGCAGAATAGTTTCCAAATTTACGGTCGATAATAAAATGTTATTTCATGATATTGGCAAGCACAATATTTACGGATAGAAGCAGGAAATTTTTTCTCGCTATCTTAAAATCCCTTTCAACGGCTCGTAATCTGTCCGCCACTTCTCGCCGTCGTACCATTCTCCACCGGCAAATTGCAGTTTGTAGCTGTCGGAGGGTCTCTGGAGGGAGCCCAGATAGATATATTTTTTGGCCGTTTTCTTTGCCCACTCCACGGCTTTGGTCATCATACCGAGTCCGCGTGACGATTCCTTCGGATCTTCCATATAAAAAGGATAACTGTAATGAATAATATTTGCCGTTTTCGCGCAGATTGCGTAGCCGAGAGCCGCGCGAGTTTTTATATCCATAAATATAAACAGGCGGTTAAAATTGCTTTTCTTTTCATTGGTGACAATTTCACGGGTTTTGTTTGCCGTAAAGACTTTGTCTCCGAATTTTTCATAAAAACTTTTGGCCAATTTGCCGACCTGCCAGTCGTAACCCGCGTAGGGGATAGGTTCTATGAGCAGGGAGAGATTTTCCGATTTGCGCAAAATGCGCCGATTCTCGCTCGATGTTTCGTATTTGGACAAGTCTATGCGGAAACTTCTCGTTTTATTCATCACGCCTTTTTCTACGCGGGTAAAAACATAGCCTCTCTCGTACAGGTCTTCTATATTTTTATTCGAAAAATCCGTGATAGTTTTCGTGTCCCAATTCAAATATGTCATTTTATTGCAGAATTAGCGCTTTATTGCCGGCCTGATATGTCTCTAGTGCAAACCGATCCAGACGCCTATTATGACCATGCCGAGGTGGACGACCCACATGCGCATGATGGTTTTTTCCTCACTCCAACCCAGGAGTTCCAGATGGTGATGGAGAGGCGCCATGCGGAAAACCCGTCTGCCGAACACATGGCGACCGATTGATTGAATAACGACCGTTATGGCTTCTACATAGAACATAAAAGCAATGAGAGGCAGTATGGCCATGCTGTTGACCGCCATGGCGTTTATAGCCAAGAGTCCGCCGAGTCCGAGGGAGCCGACATCGCCCATCTGGAATCTGGCGGGTTTTATGTTGAAATATGTATATGTGACTAATGCTCCGGCAGTAACGGCGTTCAGAACGGCGAGGGAATCATAGCCGGAAATCCAAGCCAAAAACGCCAGAGCGCCGAAAGTGGAAATGAGCATGCCGCCGGCCAAGCCGTCCATGCCGTCGGAGATATTTACGGCGTTGGCCGTGAACATGACGATGGCGATGATGAGCGGCACGATCCAGCCGCCGATGGAGAGATAGCCGTCAAAAGGCGTATAAATCTGATGCCAACTCTCGCCGAGTTTCCAATAAATCCACCAGGCGGCCATGGCTCCGGCCACAAATTGCAAGAGCAGTTTTTCATGGACCAGGACTCCCCGCCTCTGCTTGGAGCCGAATATGCTCGCGACGCGCTTGAATACGGTCCAGGGGAAAGTGATGATGAGCCAAATCCGAAAGAGCGGATTTTTGTGAACGCGGACGAGAGTTTTGGTTTGAGCCAAGCTCCTCTGTCTGCGTTCGCCCCCGAAAATATTGAGCAGATCGTCTATGGCGCCGAGACCGGCCGAGAGGAGCATGACACCCATGGGCATCCACGTATAACTGCGTTCCCAATTGAAAAAATAAGTGAGGAGAGCGATGGTGGCGATGACCAGAAGTCCGCCCATGATGGGCGTGTCGGTTTTTTCCTGGTTTGATTCCAGGGCCAGGTTTTTATCGCCGTTATCCTGCCTCGTAATGCCCAGACGGCGGAGCAGTCTTATAAAAAACGGCGCTACCAACAAGCTCGCAACACAGGCAACGATGGCAAAGCCTATGATGTCGGTCAAGCCCTGTATTTGGCTAGGCAGGAAGTCGGTCATGAAAGTAAAGTATAAAGGAAAAAAGTGAAGTTGACAAATGATATGATTAGTGATTAAAATAGTCTGTAGTTCTTTGATACAGAATCTCTGTTTGAGATGAGCTTTTTGAGCCTTATTGTGTAGGTCCCAAGAAGCTCGTCTCAATCCTCAAGGCAAGCCGCTTACCGAGCGTTTCGGTTGAATCAATCAGGAAATGATGTCGATGAAAAAATCATTGAACACGTCTGCACTGGTGACCGTAGACAGTCCGAAAGGACAGAGAGCCACCGAAACGTTCCGCGCCCAATACAACAAAGCCGTCCTCGACGACGACAGCGCACAACGCCTCAACGAGAATGCCGGCTTCGTCGCGTATCTCGCCACAGGCATTCGTCGCTACTCGATGAAGGCTCCCGACTATGCGTTGGCGCAGTCAATCCTCGGTGTTGATTTCATCACGCCGGAGGAAGTCGCCAAGGCTCGCTCGAACATCGTCTACACTGACGAACAGATCACGGCCCTTGCCGAAAATCTGCCGTCGGAAGAAGTGCTCACGTGGTGTAAGGAGAACGGTTATGCCGTCATCCCCCCACCGCCGAAAGCCATGTCGACGCTCGATGTTCGGGAGATCCAGTCGGCTCACTTCTACTCGAAGTCGGGCGGGTGGTATGCCGAGGAGAAGGAAAAGTTTGCTCGGGAAGACAAAACGTCGTTCGGATGGATGGCCATCAAGAAGACGCTCGTCGACAACTCGACCAACAAAACGTGGAAGGAGCAAATCAGGCTCTTGTCCAAAGTCGAGATGGTGCCGAACGCCGCCGAGATGACGTGGTTCATCACGACCTATTTCGAGGTTCGTGGTGTCCGACTCTTCGAAAGCGTCTACGTTCGGACTTCCAGTCTCGACTCGGACGGTGATCGTGTCTACGTCGGCGACTTCGATTCCGTTGGTCTCGGCGTCAACGACTGGAGCGACGACGACCGCAATGGCGGTATCGGCGTGCCGGCTGCCCGGAAGCAGTGAGTCTTGATTCCTTGAGAGCTTGTCTCTCTTGAATCCTTGAGGCTTCGCGAATTTTTTTGCGAAGCCTATTTTTTATAAATTAAAATTTAATCGTCGCACAAAAACCTCTATGGCATTTCTGGCGCTTTCAAAAGTGTAATTTTCCTCGCCCGTGACACCTTTTTCTTTCCATGTGCCTCCGATGAGATCTTCGCCACGGACCAAAATCTCGCCTTCGCGCACGCCGTGGCCCACGACACCGTCAGAAGGCCAAGCGTATGAATGGGCGTACGATATTCGCGTGGCGAGAGTGTCGCTGTTTGTCCTATCAACTGCCGTTATGACCAGTATATGATTATAATTTTTGTCTTTGCCTGTGCCGAGGAAAATGATGATATCGCCCGGCCCGGCTTCCGAAATTTTTATGGCCGAGCTGTTTTTTCTATCCGCGAAGGCTATGACGCCTATGTTTTCCGCGGGACGCAGGCGACCTAGAAGTGCGCCGATAAAACCGGCGCGCAGAGGTTTTACGAAACTCTGAAGTTTTTTGCCGGTCTTTTCTTGACAGAGGGTGTTTAAAACATGATAAGCAAAACCGGAACAATCTATGCCTAGGTCGTTTTTTATGAGAAATTCTTTCAATTTGCCAGCCGGCAAGCCGGAAGTTTTCACCCGCGCGAATTTGGCATCTATCATGGCTTCCTCGGCGATTTCTTCCGGCGTACCCTTGCCTTTGACAACCCGCAGAGAACCGCGGATTTTGCGGCGGCGGTTATTGAAATACGGGCAGTTCGGTCGCGCGTTTGGTCCCGCGCCGAGAGGCAAAGCCAGATAATTTTCTATCATGGCGCGCGCCGCACCACAGAGCTTTCCCGCCTTTTCCCGCTTTTTTACTTCTGATATTATCGGATGCATGATGCGATGAAATTTCCCAAGTCGTTTAATTTTCCGTGGCCTTTCATTATACCTTCTCCGGATTGGATGCGGAACAGTTCTCGGTTGTGAATATCGTTTTCATATTCTATGACGTCAAGACCTCTTTTGCGGAGAGAGACGATATCCGTTTTGAAATCTTTTTCCGTCACGCGTTTTACGATTTGCCCACCCGATGGAACACTTGTGAGTTCACCTATAACCGGCTCCCCCAAGAGCGCGAGAACGTGAGCCTCAAATACAGATACACCATTCGAATCAGATTTTGAGACTGATTTTTTTTGGAGTTTTGATTCAAAGACGGCCGAGGCCGGCTGGCGGGCGTTTATTTCCAGGAGATAAGTTTTGCCGGCTTTTTCATCATATATGATGTCTATGCCAAAGAGGCCTTTCCAACCTGATTTTGCCATTCTCTCGCCTATATTTAAAGCAATGATTCCGATTTCTCCGCGAATTTTTCTGTATCTCGGATCGTGGGGCAGAGCGAAATCGTTGCCGATAGTGGAAAAAGGCAGGTCGGTCATAGGCGCGAGCCCCGTTATCTGATAACTTGGATTGCCGACGAGCACTTTTTTTCCGGCGACGACGGCATTCACCGTAAACACGGGTCCGTTTATGAAATTGACGACACGACACTCTCTCTCCGGAAATTTTTCTCGCAGTTTCTCGAGCTTGAGAGAAGTGTCTATGACGTATGTGCCTTCGCCTGTATGAGAATGATTGAATTGCAAAACAAATTTCTTGCCGTCGCACTTCACATTTTTCACTAAAACGATTTTGTGAGGTGGTAGGAGTTTCGCGTCCGGACCGAGCCATTTTATTTGTGAGATTTTCTCTTCAACCTCTTTTGCGAGCTTTGCCGATGGATTCAAGAGACTCCAACCTTTCTCTCTCGCCAATCTCTCTATGCGCGGAGTATTTTGAAAGACTAAAACGCTCGCTCCATGTTCGGAAATTATTTTCTGCGCTTCAGGTCGGAGTAGCAAATCATATGTGTCCAAAATTCCGTCAAGGTCTTTTATTAGCCAGACATTATTCGGATATTTTTTCTGCACCTCCCGACCATATTTTGAATCGTTTGATATGACGAAATAGCTGTTCTCGGGCTCCATTCCCAAAGCTCGCTCTATATCTCGGCTGACATAGACAATAGGTTTTTCTATTTTTAGATTCATAAATCAATACTACTTCTTTACAGGAAATTGACAAAGTAGTTACTTTGACTTGAGCGACTTTTGTAGTTTTTCCGATTATGTTCTAATCTCTTTTATATGGCCACTCTCTACATCGTCGCCACCCCTATAGGTAATCTTGAAGATATCACTTTGCGGGCTTTGCGTGTGCTTGCCGAGGTTGATGTTATATTTTGCGAGGACACACGGACGACACGTGTGCTTCTGGAGAGATATAAAATCAAAACAGCGACAGAGAGTTTCCACGCGAAGTCGCCTCTCTCAAAGATAGACCACATCATCGAGCTTTTGCAGAGCGGCAAAAACCTCGCTCTCGTATCGGATGCCGGCACGCCGTGTATATCAGACCCCGGAATGCTCCTAGTTGCGGAAGTCCGCAAACAGTCGCCTGACACATCTATGGCGGCTATTCCAGGCGCTTCGGCTCTCACGGCCGCCATATCCATCGCCGGAAAGCCTCTCCACGAATTCGTTTTTCTCGGTTTTTTGCCTCACAAGAAGGGCAGGAAGACCCTCTTTGAAGAAATCAGGACGGGCGCGAGGCCGTATGTATTTTACGAATCTCCCCATCGCATGGAAAAAACCTTGAAATCTCTGGCGGGCTCCGGTAGGACCGTGACTATATTGCGCGAGCTCACCAAAATATACGAATCATACGTATCGGGCACGGCCGAAGAAGTGTTGAAAACCTTCCACGACAATCCGGAAACCCTGCGCGGCGAGTTTGTCGTTATCGTCAATAACTAATATACTGGAGGCATGAAGTACAGAAACAGCATCATTGCCCTGGGATTTTTGGTGGTCGTCATCCAGTTTCTCGGCTTTCCGGAAAGTTTCCGGAACGCTTTGTTTATTGTTTCCGGAATGGCGGTCATCGCTCTGGCCTATTTGGCGGGCAAAAGATAATAAATCCGTTCGTGCCGAAAACGCCGAAAAAAAAAGAGAGGTCAGCGCGGGTCCGCGGACTGGGGATTATCCTCGCCGTTCTTTTTGTCTCTATTCTGGTCGTTCTCTATGCGGGTATTTTTCCCGGTATCCCGAAATTAGGCAAATTTAAATACCGGATGATGTCAGCCTCGCTCACGACCACGACCTCGTTCATCCATCTGCGCCAGGCAACGCATGTTCCCACACCGGACGCCGTGAAAGGCATATATATGACTTCCTGCGTCGCCGCCACGCCGTCACTCCGCGATAATTTGATGAAGCTCATAGACGAAACCGAGCTCAATACGGTTGTCATAGATGTCAAATCATACGATGGTCATATTTCCTTTATGCCGGTGGATGAAAGGTTGAAAACGGCGGTGGGCGGCTGTTTCGTCAGGGACATGCAGGATTTCATTGACGGTCTCCACTCTCGCGGCATATACGTGGTGGCGAGGCTGGCGGTTTTTCAAGACAAACTCATGGTGAAGCTTCATCCGGAATTGGCCGTAAGGAAAGCCAGCGCCACCACGACGCCCTGGACGGATTTCAAAGGCATCTCCTGGATAGACCCTTCTTTCAAATCGCATTGGGACTATACAGCGGTCCTGGCCCGCGAGGCCCATGGCATAGGTTTTGACGAAATAAATTTTGATTATATCAGATTTCCGGCGGATGGAAATATGAGAGATATCTGGTATCCGGAGAGTGGCATGCGAGACAAGAGCGATATCATGCGTTCCTTTTATGAATACTTGTACGATTCGCTGTCGCCTGAGGGCATCATCATTTCCGCCGACCTCTTTGGCATGACGACCACAAATACCGACGACCTCCACATCGGCCAGATTCTGGAAGACGCTCTGCCTAATTTTGATTATATTTCTCCCATGGTTTATCCGTCGCATTATCCGCCGGGTTTTATGAATTTGGACAATCCAAACAGACATGTCTATGAAGTCGTCAAAATCTCCCTGAGTCACGCCGTCGCGAGGGCTATTGCCACGACGACCGTGGTCGCTTTGCCCGACGCGCGCATAGGCACGACCACGCCGGCCATATACGCAAAGGCTTCTTTTGACAAAAATAAAATACGCCCGTGGCTCCAGGACAACAATTATCCCGTGCCCTATACGGCCGAAATGGTCCGCGCGCAGATACAGGCGGTATACGATTCGGGGCTCAATTCTTGGATGCTCTGGAACGCGGGGAACAGATATACCCAAGCGGCTCTGGAAACGGAAAACGAAATTCCGCCCGGTCGGGAATGAAAAACAAAAAAAACATCCCCTCCGCTTTATAACGCGCTACCTTGAAGTATATACATATATATGCTTTGATTGTGTGGTTGGGATGTTCTTTATTTCCAAATTCAAATAACCTCAAACCAAACTCACCACGATCATGATCTGGACTATTATATTCTGTCTTGCGGTACTTGTTTTGTTTTTGTTCGCTCTTTATTTGGTTGGTCGCTGGTTGGTCCGTCACAACCAAAGAAAGCATGCCGGTTCTGTTCCGACGACTTTCGCAAAAGACCGTCTGACTCTCTAAGTCGAATGAACCGGATTTCTCCCACTTTACCAAAATCGGCCTCTCCCCCCGGCCGATTTTTTTTATTCTTTTTTATTCACAGGCCGGTCTGGACAAAATCTGAGATAGGAGTAGCCTTCATACTTGTCGGGTTTATTCGGTTATGGTTCTGATTCCGGTCTCAGGGCCGTCTCTCTAAAACACTTCAGTTTTACGAGAGAAAATGACCGGTTGTCAGGAAGTTCAGAAGTCATGAAATCAACCAACGGTTCGAGAACCAACAGTTCGGGTAGTGGTGGTTCAGGTGTGGCCGCGCGCGGAATCATCAGATTCCCGGCGCGGAGCAGTAACCCAGGTAACGGAACCCATGGGGTGTTTTGCGGTGATGTTGAGCCACCGTTCAGGCAGAAAGGTGGAGTGTTTTTTTGCGCAGGAGGCATTCTCAGTCTGAGGCCCCAGAATTTGCGGGATTAGTAGACGATTGGATAGTTTGTCAATTTTCTCGGTATGATTTTTGACAGGGTGGCCCACCGAACTTTCGGCGGGCTTTTTTTGATACTTTTTTTATACACCGAAAAATGGCATAATGGTGCAAATGACAAGCGACGACAAAGTTACATATTTCGCCGAGACCGACGCCCGCAACAAGAAAATAAAATTCGGCATCAAAGCCAAAGACCGTACTCGCCATGTCTATGTCATAGGCAAGACAGGCATGGGTAAATCCACCTTGCTTGAAAACATGGCCGTGCAGGATATCCAGAACGGGGAAGGTCTGGCTTTCATAGACCCGCATGGCAAGACCGCCGACCTGCTTTTAAATTATGTTCCTGAAAACAGGATAAAAGACGTCGTTTATTTCGCCCCTTTTGACGTTGAATTTCCAGTTTCTTTCAATGTCATGGAGGACGTTGGATATGACAAGCGGCATCTGGTTGTCTCCGGCCTCATGTCCACTTTCAAGAAAATCTGGCTGGACGCCTGGTCGGCCCGCATGGAATATATCCTGACCAACACCTTGCTCGCTTTGCTTGAATATCCCGGCGCAACTCTCCTCGGAGTGAACAAGATGTTGTCGGACAAAGAATATAGAAAAAAAGTAGTGGCCAATATCGGCGACCCGTCGGTCAAGTCTTTTTGGGTTGATGAATTCGCCAAATATACCGATAAATTTGCCGCCGAAGCCACGCCGGCTATCCAAAACAAAATCGGTCAATTTACAAACAATCCGCTCATCAGAAACATCATAGGCCAGCCGAAATCTTCTTTTGACATACGCAAAATGATGGATGAGAGGAAGATAATCATCATCAACTTGTCCAAAGGCCGGGTGGGGGAGTCCAACGCCAATCTCTTGGGCGCCATGTTTATCACAAAGATATATCTGGCCGCCATGTCGCGAGCCGACACACCGGAGAAAGTGCTACAAACGTTGCCGAACTTTTATTTATATGTGGACGAATTCCAATCTTTTGCCAACGAATCTTTTGCCGATATATTGTCCGAGGCCCGCAAGTATAAACTGAATCTCACTATCGCCCACCAGTACATAGAGCAGATGTCGGAGGAAGTGCGGGCCGCCGTTTTCGGCAACGTCGGCACCATGATCGCTTTCCGGGTCGGCTCTTTTGACGCTGAAGTTTTGGAAAAGGAATTCGCCCCCAAATTTACGGCCGAAGACATGGTAAATCTGGGCTTTGCCCAGATTTACCTGCGGCTCATGATAGACGGCATAGGCTCCCAGCCTTTTTCCGCCACCACTCTGCCGCCTATCCCCGAGCCGCCCATTTCTTTCTACGAGCAAGTCATACAGCATTCCCGCGCCGCTTACGGCCAGTTGCGCTCCATCGTGGAGGAGCAGGTGAAATTGCAGACCATAGGAGCAGACAAGCCCGCACCAGTCGCTATTCCAGCTGGAACCGCAACAACTTATTCACCGCGGCCGGCTCAAATACCGCAGATACGAGACAGGCGCGATGACAGGAGAAATGATAGGCGAAAGGACGGTTACTATGACAGGCGGGACATTAGACGCGATGGCCGTAATGACAACAGGCCAGATTCAGCTCCGGCTCGCCAGACGCCGGACAGAGAAACGCCTCCTCCGGACGGGACCGGCGGTTTTCTCAATATTGCCGACCTCCAGGGAAAAAAGCGCGGAAATAATTTGCCGCAGAGGCCCGGTTTGCAGGCCAAAAAGGCGGCCACTCCGGAAGCAAAAGCCGATTTGAAACAGGCTCTGGAGGCTCTCATGAAAAAACAATCCGCTCCGGCGCAGACACAAGCTTCTCTACAACCTCCGCGGACCGCGTCGCAAAGCAATCATCCAGGCGGCATAAAGGAAGTGCCCGAAGACATACTTAAAAAACTATTGGATGCCTAGACATTTGAGACTTTTTCTTGCAATGTTGGGTTACACATAAGGCATGGCCAAGCGCATACTCATATTTTCCTTCGTCTACTATCCGCGATTCATCGGCGGGGCGGAAATTGCCGTGAAAGAAATCACGGACAGAATATCGCCCGACGATGTTAAATTTGACCTCATAGCCCTGCGCCTGGATGAGAAGCTTCCAAGGTATGAGAGGATTGGCAATGTAAACATTCATCGCATAGGTTTTGCCGGTACGCAGAGAGATTCTGGGGATTCTCTGCCGTGGTATTTGCACGTCAACAAATATCTCTATCCATTTTTGGCTTGCGTAAAAGCTTTGCGGCTCCACGCAAAGCAAAAGTATGACGCGACGTGGGGCATGATGGCGAATTATTCCGGCTTCGGGGCTCTATTTTTCAAATTGTGGCGCAGAAACACACCCTTTATTCTCACACTCCAAGAGGGTGACCCGATAGATTATATAAAGGAGCGCGTTGGTGTCTTTTCTCCTTTGTTTAAAATGATTTTCACCTGCGCCGACCGGATTCAAACCATCTCAAATTATCTTGCGGACTTTGGCAGGGAAATGGGAGCAAAATGTCCGCTTGAAGTGGTGCCGAACGGCGTTGATGCGGGTCTCTTTGCGGGAGAGTATCCGGAAGTCGAGCTTGAAAAAATCAGGAAAGACCTGGAAATTCCGTTTGACGCGCCGGTCCTCATAACCACTTCGCGTCTCGTGGTAAAGAATGCGGTCGGGGACATCATAGAGTCCCTGAAGTACATTCCGGAGGCTTACTTTGTGATTCTCGGCATCGGCTATCAAGAAACAGAATTGAAAAAACTGGCGGTGGATATCGGAGTTTCCGCGCGCGTCAAGTTTTTGGGATTTGTACCGCACGATGATATGCCGAAATACCTCAAAGCCTCGGACATTTTCATACGGCCTTCGCTTTCGGAAGGCTTCGGCAATTCTTTCATAGAGGCCATGGCCGCGCGCGTTCCCGTCATTGCCACGCCCGTGGGTGGCATCGTTGATTTCCTCCGCGACAAGCAGACAGGCCTATTCTGCGAAGTGAATTCCCCCGAAGATATCGCTCGAAAAGCGGAAATATACCTGCACGACAAAAATCTGCGCAATGAAATCGTGGACAATGCTTTTAACATGGTGATGAAAGAATATGACTGGGGATTGGTGGCCAAAAATATGCGCGAAAAAGTATTCGGCGCGGTATTTGATATACTGATTCCATGAAGGTTCTCATCGCCACGGGCATATATCCTCCCCAGATAGGCGGGCCGGCGACCCATGCCAAACTGCTGTACGATGAATTGCCCGGGCGAGGCATTGACGCCGATGTCGTCAGTTTCGGCGATTACCTCCAAAGACTGAAAGTCATAAGACATTTTTTGTATTTTTTGGAACTGGTCCGCAGAGCCCCGGACGCGGATGTCATATACGCTCTGGACCCGGTATCCGTCGGCTTGCCGGCATTGCTCGCTTCGCAGATACGCGGCAAGAGATTCATCCTGCGCATCGCCGGCGATTATGCCTGGGAGCAGGGAGTTCAGAGATTCGGTGTGACGGACACTCTGGACGATTTCGTCATCGCCTGCGGCGGGCATCGCTTACAAGTCAGACTCTTGAAAAAAATTGAGAAATATGTAGCGGACGGGGCGGAGAAAATCATCGCGCCGAGCGGATATCTGAAAAATATCATTTCGGCCTGGGGAGTTTCACCGGAAAAAATAAAGGTGGTCTATAACGGCTTTCATACGGGACACGTGAGAGAAACTCCGCGAGCCCTGCGCAAAAAACTGCGCTTGTCCGGAAATGTCATAGTCAGTGTCGGGCGGTTGGTGCAATGGAAGGGCATGAAAGAATTGATTGAAATAATGCCGCGGGTAATCGCTTCCGTGCCCGATGCAAAACTCGTCGTCGTAGGCGACGGGCCGGAGAAAAATAATTTGGAAGAAACGATTAGGGCTCTGGACCTCGGCAATACGGTTACGCTCGCCGGCCGGCTGGCGCGGGAAAAAGTCTTTGAATATGTCAAAGCCGCCGACCTCTTTGTCCTGAATACTTCATACGAGGGATTTTCACACCAGGTCGTAGAAACCATGGCCTTGGGCACGCCTGTTATAACCACTGCCGTGGGAGGGAATCCCGAAATCGTGAGGGATGGCAAAAACGGCATTTTGGTGCCTCCCAGGGCCAAGGATAGCCTTTTGGAGGCCATCATAAGCCTTTTGATGGACCAAAAACGGGCGGAAAACTTGGCAAAAACGGCCAAAAAAGATGTGGGAAGATTTTCGGACGAAGTTATGCTCTCTCAAATTTCCGAAGAACTGAAAAAAAATTAAAAAAAGAGCCAAAAAATGCCGAAAGTTTTGATAAAAGTTCTCATGATATCGACTGACGCCAAAATCCTCGAAGGGGAGAGTCCGGTCCGCGCGCGCATGGCCGAATACGGCGCGCTCTTTGGAGAGCTTCACATCGTTGTTTTTACCACAAAAGAAAACGCCGGCCATGCGCGCGCGGAGATTTCAAAAAATACTTTTGCCTATCCTACAAATTCTATTTCCAAACTTTTGTGTGTCGTGGACGCCATCAAAATGGGATTTTCCATAATCACGGACTCAAAACTTTCGCCGAGAGACTCTGTCATAACGACCCAGGACCCTTTTGAAACTGGTCTTGTCGGCAAAAAACTCTCGGAAAAATCCGGCATTCCTCTCCACATCCAAATTCACACTGATTTTTACAGTCCTTATTTTAAAAACAGCCTGCTCAACAAAATGAGAATCGCCATATCAAATAAAACTTTGCCTCATGCCAGGGCGGTTCGAGCTGTTTCGGAAAGAATAAAAAATTCCCTGCCGGAAGCCATAGAGGCAAAGACTTCGATTTTGCCCATATTCGCCGATTTTGAGGCCATAAAACGCATGCCGATAACCGCGGATTTGAGAAAAAAATATCCCCGGTTCAATAAAATTGTCCTCATGGCTTCTCGGCTGACCCCGGAAAAAGATATTCCGACTGGCGTCGCGGCTTTTTCCGCCATCCTCAAAAACTATCCGGATACGGGTCTTGTTATCGTGGGTGGCGGTCCGGAAGAAAAAAAAATAAAGATGGATGTGAAAAATTCAAACTATGTTGTTTTTCTGCCGTGGGCCGATTACGATACGCTCATTTCATATATGAAAACCTGCGATGTGTTTCTTTCCACATCTCTCTATGAAGGCTATGGTCTGTCCATGCTGGAAGCCCATACGGCCGGAGCATTGCTCGTCGCCACGGATTCTGGAATAGCGCCGCTTCTCGCCTCAGAACTCGCGCACCCGGGCGATGCGGGAGAGGTGACGGACCTCCTGTCAAAAGCTCTGTCCGGCAAGCTGGCCGACAAGATTTACTCTCACCCGTACCCTTCAAAACAGGCCTATTTGGAGGCCTACAGATGGGATATAGAACGTGCCCTGATATAATCAATCATGTATGAATGCACTAAAAATATTGGGAGACCGTATCTTTTCAAATTTGATTGTTCGATACGCTCTAGCCGGCGGTTCCGCTTCATTTCTCGATGTCGCTCTACTCTATATACTGACAGACGTTTTTCATTTCTATTATTTGGCTTCAGCCGCCTTTACGACTACTTTTTCATTTCTCTTTAGATTTTTTGCTCAGAAATATTTTGCCTTTCGCGATTCATCCACTGATAAATTCCATTTCCAGCTTCTGCACTATTCTTTCCTTTATCTCGGCAGTCTCCTGGCGACACTGGGACTTTTGTATTTATTCGTTGAAAGGCTCGGGCTTTGGTATATTGCCGCCCAGATTATTACAATTCTCATCATTGCTTCGGTGAGTTTTTTTGTATATAAAATCATCATATTTAAAAAATGAGACTTCTTTTTTTCACTCAAGCGCTCGACACCGATGACCCAATTTTATCCGTTTATGCGAGGTGGGTCAGCGAATTTTCAAGACATTTTGAATTCATAACTGTTGTGTGCCTGAAAGTTGGCGAGTATTCTCTGCCGAAAAATATCAGAGCGTTTTCTTTGGGCAAGGAATCGGGTGAATCCAGACTGAAATATATTTGGAACTTCTATTATTTTATTTTTAAAGAAAGAAAAGGATATGACGCGGTGTTTGTCCATATGAATCAGGAATACATACTCCTCGGCGGTCTATTCTGGAAAATGATGGGCAAGAAGATATATATGTGGCGAAATCATCATGCAGGGAGCATTTTCACGGATATTGCCGTCGCTTTTTGTACGAAAGTTTTCTGTACATCAAAATTTTCATATACGGCGAAATATAAAAAGACCGCCATAATGCCGGTGGGCATAGATACCGGTTTTTTCGTCAAAAAACCGGAAATTGCCAAAATACCTCGCTCAATTCTGTTTCTCTCGCGCATGGCTCCGGTAAAAAAACCGCATATATTCATCAGAGCTCTGGCTTTGCTCAAAAACAGAGGTATTTCTTTCCGAGCATCGTTTTTCGGAGACCCTCTGTCGGCTGACGAGCGGTACTATAATTCACTGAAAGAAATGGTAGCGCTGGAGGGGCTGGTCGAGCTGGTCCGTTTTTACCCCGGCGTTTCAAACGACCAGACTGTGGAAATTTTCAATGAACATGAAATTTTTGTGAATCTCTCCCCGAGCGGCATGTATGACAAAACGATATTTGAAGCGATGGCTTGCGAGACCATGATTTTGGCCACAAATAAAAATCTGACGGGCTTGATACCGGAATCTTTCACGGCTATGGAAGATGATGCGGAAAATATCGCCATGAAACTGGAAAAACTGCTCGCTTTTTCCTCGGATGAAAAAACGAAATGGGGTAGCGAATTGCGCAGAGTCGCTGTGGAACATCATTCTCTGCGCGAGCTTGGCAATAAATTGGCGACTCTAGTATCCTGATTATATATTCATATATATTTACCGGCATGGACGTAAAGCAATTTGAAAATAACCGCTGGCAAAAAGAAGACCAGCTAATCCAATTTCGGCACAGAGCGGCTCTCGCCATGATGGGTCTGCCGACCGGCGGAGAGACAGTTTTGGACCTGGGGTCCGGGGACGGTCTATTTTTGGCGCTTTTGCGGGGAAAAGGCATTACAGGCAAAGGTTTGGACTTATCCGAAGAAGGCGTGGCAAAAGCCAACACAAAAGGCCTGGATACGGCAGTTTTTGATTTTGCTTCCAATAGGTTACCTTTCTCCGATAATTCGTTTGATACGGTCGTTATGTTGGATATTCTGGAGCATCTCTATGACCCGCAGTCTCTCCTCTATGAAGCGTCGCGGGTTTCAAAGAGAAATATCATCGTCGGTGTGCCGAATTTCAGCTCATTGCCTGCGAGGCTCCAAACTCTCTGCGGTCGTGTGCCGGAAAATAATCAGCCGAAGAAAGGCCATGTTTATTGGTTTAATCTGCCTGTGCTTTTGAATCTTTTTTCTCGCGCAAAAATTTCGCTTGCAAAACTGGAGTCAAACACGGTTTTTGAATCCGTGCCTCTAGTTTCAATTATCACAAAATTTCTGGCGCGTGTTTTACCGAATCTCTGGAGCCTGTCTTTTGTCGCTCTCGCTCGGAAATAGCTTTTTTGTATAGTTCCAAATATTCGCGATACATTCTCTCGCTGGTAAACAATTTCATGGCCCTATCTCTACTGTGTTTCTGAATATTCTCATATTCCTTCTGCGACAATCCGAGGATATATTCAATTCCGTACTTTGCACCCGATATATCCTCTCGCGGGACGAGAAATCCGGTTTCTCTATGTACCACTATTTCCGGCAGGGCATCAGTGTCATATGTGACCACGGGCGTGCCGCAAGCCATAGCTTCGGCGGCGACGAGACCGAACGTGTCCCCAGTCGTAGGGTATAAGAGGACATCCATGGCAGAAAGATATTTTGCCATAGGAGCGCCTTCCTTGATTTCAGGGATTGGTATCACACGCTTGTCTTTCCATGGCACGTTGTTTAAAGAGAGAAATATAACATCATCTCGGTCGTGATATGTCTCAACAAGCTTCTTGGAATCCACCCAACCTTTTTTGAAAAAGCCCACTATTTTTTTACCGGTAGGTAAGCCGAGTTCCAGTCTTGTCGTTTGCTTGTCGTATGGCTTAAAAATCAAAGTGTCTATGCCGTTCTCTATGCGCGTTATGTTCTGATTTCTCAAGACACTCTTTTCCAGCTCGCTTTTCAGCCAGTCTGAAACCGCCACGACGCGGAGTTTTGACCTGTCGTATATTTTTTTCTTCGTAGCCAAGAGTCGTGAGGTGGTGTCCCATAGACAGAACAAAAACTTCTTTTTATTGGGATTTTTCAAGGTCGCCTTATCATTTGAAAATCCCGTGATAGCCCACAAGTCGTGTATGGTCCACACGACAGGCTTTTCTCTGGACATTCTGATGAGGTCTCGTAAGTTAAAAAAATTGCTGTGCAGGTTGTGACAGTGCACCAAATCGGCTTCTTTATACTCTTTTGTATCAAAAATATATCCAGTATTGGCGAATCGCAAGTCATTGGCAAAGAACTTCACAAGCCAATCTTGATAGCGTTTGCGGGGAATGACAAAAACATCCGGTTCATCAGAATATTTGTAGCGGACAAACGTACTGACAGTATGGCCGTCGGCTTTCAGTCTCCGGCGCAATTCCCATGAAACACCAGCTGCGCCGCCTTTGTTGTCTATGGTTCCTATGACGAGGATTTTCATTTTATTTGAAACATATATTCATAAAATCTTCCGCCAATTTTTTTGAAGTCAGTTTTTGTCTGTAGAGGTCGTGGCCGGCTTTGCCTATACGGCCGAGAGCCTCTCTGTCGTTTTTGAGTTCCAAAATTTTTCGGGCAAGGGAGTCCGGGTCTGCTTGATTTACGACGAGGCAAGTTTTATTTTCTTCCAGAATTTCAAAAACTGCTTCGTTTCGGCCGGTGAGATAGGGGAGGCCCAGGGCCAGGCTTTCAAAGAGCTTGCACGGCAAGGTTCTCTCGAGTCGCGGGTGGCGGGCGAATTGGCCGAGGCTTATATGGCTTTGGAGCATCAGATTTCGCAATGTCTCTATAGGCAGTTTTTCATTCATCATGGTCAAATTTTTCGGATGAAGTTTTGCCATGAGAGCGTTCACTTCTCTGTACATAAATCCGTGGCCGATGACCAGAAACTCTATATCGCTTTTCTCCAATTTTTTGGCCGTTTCTATGACGGTCAGTATTCCGGATTCAGGTAAAAATCTGCCCCTGAAAAGCACGGTAAATTTCTCTTTCTTTTTTATGTTTTGGTCAAAAAAGAATTCTTTTTCATTGATCCCGGAGAATGACCGAACGAGTTTTTCTCTCGGTACAAAGAAAAACCGGCTTATAAATTCAACCTGGGCTCTGCTCTCCAGGAGAACTATTGACGATAAATAAAAAGAGGCGAAATCCACAAACCACCATTTTGCGGCGCGAATGCCGAACAGCCCGTATTTTCTCCTTGATATAACATTGGCTTCGTATTGCGACATGACAGCGTTGAAGATTATTTTTTTAGGCGAAGCGAGACGGGCCTTGATGGCGAGAATCGGAGAAGTAAAGCCCACGATGACAGCGTCGCAGTTCTCACGCAGGCTTTTCGTCCCGGAGACTTCTTTCACCGTATGTCCGAGCTCTCGCAAGCCGTCTATGAGGTGCTTGTCCTGAGGGTAAACATTTCTCGTATTGAGGTATAGAAATCTCATTTAATGGCTTCAATTATAGCATTATATCTGCTAATATAAGTCTCACAAACCAAAAAGTAATGAAAACTTTTATCATCAAACACAAACTTCCCATAATCATATTTTGCATCGCTCTCGTGGTGAGACTTATTTTGTTTTCCATGAACTTTGCTATAAACGATTATGAACTTCTACCAACAATAAAAGGCGATGACGGCTACTACGAACTCTCTCAGGGGATTTTAAACGGCCATGGATTTACATGGGATACTGAGCCGCCGTATGACCCGAATCCTCTGCGACCGCCTCTCTGGCCGTATCTCATTGCTTTTTTTGTAAAAGCCTTCGGTACGTACTGGGCAGTTTTTGCTTTTGAAATGCTTCTCGGTAGTTTTATTCCCGTCCTGGCTTTTTACATAGCCAAAAAACTCTGGAATAAGGACGTAGGAAAATGGACGGCCGTTGTGATGTGTCTCGAACCCTATCTCATTCTCTTCTCCTTCATCCTTTATACAGAAACATCATTTATATTTTTCTTTTTATTGTCTTTCCTTTTTCTTTTGAAATACATAGAGAAAAGAGTTTTACGCAATGCGATGTGGTTCGGTGTCTTTCTGGCCATGGCCACTCTCATAAAGCCGACCGTGCAGTTTTTGCCTATTCTTGTGCCTCTAGGTCTCGCCATAATCTGGAGAAAATCCCTGTCGTGGGAATACGGCAAACACTTCGGCGCTTTTCTTTTTGTGTTTCTGGCACTCCTCGCGCCGTGGTTTTATAGAAACAAAGTGGAATTCGGTGTCTGGGGCATTAGTGCCCAGCCGGCTTTTAATCTCTACGTTTATCTCGTGCCGACCGTTTTGGCTATAGACAACAACACGGATTTTCAGACCGAACTGAATCTACATCTGGAAAAAGACTTTAATCCAAACACAATCACTTTGACGAATTCGCCGGAATACACGAAAAAGGCCCTAGATATATTAAATGAACACAAGATAGCTATCATAAAATCCGGTCTCATAACTCTCGTCACATTCTTTACGCATGACGGCATGCTCACCGTATTCGGCTATTCTGACGTCAGGTTTGAAAATATTGTCACAAAACCCGCGATATATTTCATTTTTCATCCAGGCGAATTAATTTCTACCATAATTTATTACTCTCAAAGTCCCGCCATCTTTATTTTCATTATGAGATTCTTTTGGATCCTAGTCACAATTTCTTTTATCTTTGGCGTCTGGCGTTGTTTCAGGAAGGAAGGAATAAGTACGGCTGCTCTGACTGCGCTCTGCCTCATCATATATTTTGCCGCAACCACAGCTATAAACGGTTTCGGCGTAAATGCCAGATTCAGGATGCCCGTAGACGTTTTCCTCTTAGGCTTTGCAATCTATGGACTTTTCTCCCTAAAAAGGGATAATACTGCCATTGCCAATCTGAAATGAAGCTTTCCATAGTTGTTCCCGTGTATAATGAAGAAAAAACTATTGACGAGATACTCTCGCGTATATTTGCCGTGAAAATTCCCGGCTGGACCATGGAAGTCGTCGTTATAGACGATGCTTCAAGCGACAAAACACCTCAAATACTCAAAAAACATGCTCATAAAATAAAGGTAGTCACTCACAAAGAAAACAGAGGAAAAGGGACAGCTGTTGCCCATGGTTTGAAAGAAGCGACAGGCGACTATATCATCATCCAAGACGCAGACCTCGAATATCATCCTCGGGAAATACCTTTTCTCATTGCGGCCATAGGAAAAAACGATGCTCATATTGTCTACGGCTCGCGTAACCTCCATCATGAAAAAAAGGAAGGCTTTATATTTCAAAGATTCGGTGTATGGCTCATAACGAAACTGATAAATTGGATGTATGGGACCAGGCTCACGGACGTCTGGACTTGCTATAAACTCTTTCCCGCCTCTCTAAAAAAACATTTTGTGCAGGGCGGATTTGAAGCGGAACTGCTGTTCACCGCCGCCATTTTGCGGGATGGCCGTACCATAGCCGAGGTGCCGATATCACACGCTCCGCGTGATGCGAGCGAGGGCAAGAAAATCCGATATCGCGACGGCTTTCGTGCCATACAACTTCTCCTGGCGGACAAGCTCATCAACATACGCCGACCAAAAGCGAGGGAGACAAACGACCATTCTCACATCATATGTTGCCCGTTTTGCAAAGCTGGTCTTTTCAAAAATCCAGACGGTCTCATGTGTAAGGTTCATGGGCCTTTCGCCATAGACACTTCTCACCGGCCAATTCTCATAGAAAAAGAAGTTTACGAGAAAAACAGTTTACAACATAAATCAGGTGTGACATGGCTCAAATCATTTCTCAAGCAGTGGCCCTACCTCTATCACACTGTCTGGCACTATGCCTGTCCGGCGCTGATGCTTGTAAACGGCCCGCGTATGATTCTGGACAAAGTCTCGGAGGGAAGCGTGGTCATAGATGTCGGCTCCGGTCCCGAGAGATTGGGTAGAGAATTTATAAATATGGACGTTTTTCCTTTTCCCGAAGTGGACATCGTCTGTGATGCCACGAAGATGCCTTTCAAAAACGATACTCTGGACGGCGCCGTGTCGGAATCTCTCTTTGAACATGTGCCTGATGCTTATCTCATCGCTTGCGAAATGGTCCGAGTGGTAAAACCTGGTGGCTATATATATGTGAGCGCGCCTTTTATACATCCGTACCACACATCTCCCGATGATTTTAATCGCTGGACTCTCTCTGGACTCAAACACATGTTTCGCGATCTAGAAATTGTGGAAACCGGCGTTCGCTCGGGTCCTTGGAGCGCCTTTCTGCTCTTTCTCGCGTACTGGCTCGGCGTCATTTTCTCTTTCGGCTCGCGCAAAGCCGCTCCCTTTTTGGCGCATATTTTCATGCTCGTTCTAGGACCTCTCAAATATTTTGACTTCCTCTTTATACATATGCCCGGCTCTGAAACCGTGGCTACGCACCTCTATATTTTGGGTAGAAAAAAACAGCTTTAATAATATCTCGTCAAAACGCAGTATTTATTTTCAAAATAAGACTTTTTGTCAGCATAATATTGCCAGTCCATGGGTTCGTTCTTGAAAATGATGTGGGGAATATTGCTATACCATGACGCAAATGTCCCAAAACTGGAGTCAGATCCGAGGATCACATCTGTTCGCGACAGGAGAAAGAGATCGACAACGGAATTTTCTTTTGAAATATAAATATTGAGTTTTTTATAGAAACTCTCGTCAACAGGTCCGTCAGACGTTATGAGAAAGGCTGTGCTCGATGCGTCCAAGATATTTTCTTTTGCGTATTCGGAAACAATCTCACGGACCCTCTCCTGGGATATGAGGAATCTGCCGTCTTTGAATCCTGCATAGTCCGCCTGACGGATATGAACACCGATTATTTTTTTGTATTTTTGCCGCAGGGGAGAGATTATTTCGCTCACTCTCCTTTCAACCTGCCCCGAAGGGAAGAAAGTCTCGAACAGCTCCTTTCTGAATTTAGCCATGCCTTTCGGGTTCCTAAAGAGCCAGCCGGTGAAATAGAGACTGTCGCATTGACCAAATCGCGCAGGTATGGGGCCCGAAGGAGGTAGATATCTCACTTTGTTTTCTATATTTTCAGATGAAATCACGCAGGATAGATGAGCCAGAATTTGTATTTTAGTCACAATCCTGTATTTCAAACGTCCTATTCTGTTCATGAGATGTGAGCGCCTGCGAGGCGTATGGAAAAAGAGAACAAATAATTTTGTGAGGAGGCTTTCTTTGGAGAGAAATTTAAAAAAATAGTGGTATTCAAAAAAAGATGGGTTATAAACGGGGATTTTCATCTCGAGACCATAGGCATATACGCTCGCATAACTCCAGAGCTGATTCGCCAGTTCGCCTCCGCCGTGCTTTAGGATGACCAGTTTTTTCATTATTTTGGTTTTGCTTCTATAAAACAGCGTCCGTCCGGCTCCTTGTGTATGATTTCAGGCTTATACGAATGATCCTTTAGAAAAGAGACGACGTCAAACATGTTCAGCATGGAGTGGATTTCTACGAATATGACAGGTTTGCATTCCATTATCGTCTTTCTGGCGCCTCGGAGTACCAGAAACTCTGCTCCCTCAACGTCGATTTTTAAGATGTTAGGTTTTATGCCGAAGCTGTCAAATGATTTTATTTCCACTTTAGTTTTTACGAAGCCTCTCTTTTCGAAAGCGTTTCTTTCCCATATCGTATCGGCGCTGTCTATAAAACTGCCGGAGCTACGACCGCTCTCGACATCCGTGTTTAGGATCAATTCTTCCGTACCATTTTTTATGGAAAGAGCTATGGGATGTAGGGTCACGATTTTTTCCAGATCCTTATTTTCAGAAAAATTCAGTTTTATCCTCTCTGCATTTTTCTGATTCGGCTCAAATGCAAATACTTTTCCGCTCCGGCCCACAAGTCGCGCAAAATACAGGGAGTGGAAACCTACGTGGGTGCCTATATCACATATTGTTTTGCCTTGGGGCGATAGACCCATGATACGGTTGAAAAGAAAGGAGTCATATGAGCCATCGAGAAGTTTTTTCTGCCACTCTCCCCGCGGGTCAAAATACATCTTTACTCCCTCCATAGGGGCATAGGAGAGAGTGTTCCATTTCGGTATATATTTTCTGGGTTTGTTTTTTATATCTCTCGCTAGGTCATATAGGACGGGCGGGGTTATTTTCTTTATGAATTCTTTCATTTTATAAAATGATAGAGGCCCGTGCCGAAGCAGCTGGGATCATAAGCGTTTTCTGTTTCCTTGCCATATATATAGAGTTCCTCCGCGAGTCGGAGGTCTCCAAAAAGGGAGAGGACATGGTCTCTGGTGAAAGCCCTGTGAGCGTTGAAGTAGATTTTGCTTTCCTTGTCCACGGGAACAGAAATATAAAGCGAACCGCCTTTCGCCAGTACGCGACATAGTTCGCTTGCGGCTTTTTCTGTGCCGAACTGGTCCAGATGATCGCCGTACCTGCCGAGACCTATGTGTTCTATGACGCAGATAGAGGAGAGGGAGTCTATTTCGCCGTCTCTGAAGGGCAAGTGTGTGATGTCTCCTCTTATGAACGACAGATTTGGCAGGGAAACAGAAAGAGGACGGATATCCACCATCGTTGTAGGAGTAAACTGCGATATGATGCCGACCATCTGTGCCTGGGAGGCGACGTCTACATGTTTTTTCGGTCGGCTCTCAAATATTTTTCGCATGCACCACGCTCCCTGTATGAAATAAACAGGATCAATGTTGTGGGATTGTGTTTTGTCTTTTATCCGAGGGAACAAGTCGGCTGTTTTCAGAGTGTAATTTTCATTTGGGTTTAGTCGTCGGTACTTTCTATAATCGGAAAAATACGAGGTGAGCTGTTTCAAACGTTGCCAAGGATGAACTTTCAAAGTCCGCAGGACGATAACCGCGTATTTTGCAGACGGGAAATTTTTTAATGTGTCTTTCATATCTATTTTGTCCTTGCTTCGAAGAAGCACTTGCCGCCGTTTTCCTTATCTATTGAATTTTCGGATGTTCTCGAGAAGCTCGCTTGAAGAATAAATCTTCGGCAAATCGAGAATGTGCACCTCGATGTCATGTTCTCTGCAGACACCGGATTCCGAGAGGTCGAGGTTTGCTCCTTTTCTGTCGCCGCTATTGAAGAAGATGAGTTTCTCGCTCGGATATTTCTTCCTCTTTTCATTGGTTTGTGAACATCGTATTCGAATTCTTGATGATGGGGAAGCCGTGCAGGAGCTCTCGAATACCGTCGTCGAGGGAATAATCGCACGACCAACCAAGCTTCTCGAGTTTTTCGTTCGAGACGATGTAGTTTCGCTGGTCGGGATCCTTATTGATCTCTGATTCCATGATGCAGAAATCAGGAACCTGCTTCTTTATAGCCTTGCAGAGATCCATCTTGCTCATGTTTATACTCGTATTGCCGACGTTGTAGACTTCGCCGACCATCTTCTTGTGGTTCTTGATGCAGAATTTCATGGTCTTGGCGATGTCGCGGATATGGATGAAGTTTCGGAGAAAGTGAGATTCGAAGAGTACCACGAATCTGTCATTGAATGCCCTCCATACGAAATCGTTCACGAGGAGGTCCATCCTCATTCTTTTTGAGAATCCGAATACCGTAGCGAGGCGAAGCGATATGGCCCTGCCAGTGTCGAGGAGCACTTTCTCGGCGTCTGCCTTTGTCTCGCCGTAAAGGGAGATCGGTTTAAGAGGAGTCTCTTCGGTGCAGAAGACCGCCTTGCCGCCCTTGTGCACTCCGAGGCCGTAACCCGAGTTCGTCGTTGGATAGATCACAAGCTGATCCTTTCGGATGTTCTCAGCGAGGAATTTGGCGCTCTCATAGTTCACTTGGATCGCTTCGCTAGGGAACTTCTTGCATGCGGACATTCCCACGTATGCCGCGAGGTGGACGACGACGTCAGCTTTGCCGATAAGCTCCTTGAAGAGCTTGTGGTCGCGCACGTCTCCATAGACGAATTTAAAATCTTTTCGATAGCAATGCTCGATGAGGCACGGCTGCTTGTAGAGGAGACTGTCGAGGACTGTCACCTCAAATCCATCGTCAAGCAGGCTTTCGACCAATACGTTTCCTATGTATCCCGCGCCACCAGTTATAAGTACTTTTTTCATATTTTTAATTATAAGTTCGCCCGTGTGTAAGCGCAATTTACTCGGTCGGGTAGACCATTGATGTCCCCTTATTCTCGAATTTGAAGTCGAGCACGTCCCCTTTGTACTCCTTGAGGATCTTCTTCTTTACATTGGCGTCGCACATGACCAAAAGAAACCCGCATCCGCCGCTTCCCAGGAGCTTCACGCCGTGCGCTCCCATCTTCATGACGTTTCGCACGATCTTGTCGATCATCGGATTGGATATGAGAGGGGATATCTTACGCTTCTCCTTCCATGCGTCATAAAGGAGCCGGCCGATACTTTTCACGTCCTCCTTGAGAAAATAGCCGTACGCCTTTCGCGAGAGATTGAGGATCTTCTTCTTGTCCTTGTTATCATGCGATTTGGCGATGGCATCCTGGTTGCGCTGGTGATTCGTATATATGAGCACCATCGAATCCTCGAGGTCGCGCTTAAATTTCTCCGAGACGGGAAGGGGCTTTACCTTGAAGTCACCTTTCTTGTCTATCTCAATAGTGTTGAGGCCTCCGTATGCCGCCCAAATCTGGTCTTGTACGCCGCCGCTTTCTTTGAGTAGATTCCTTTCTATATGTATTGCCGTCTTGGCAATGTCTTTTTTCGTCGAAGGTTTACCCTCGAGCTTGTGCATGAGATGGACCATACCGACGCAGAAAGACGAAGAGCCGCCGAGGCCGGTTCTCGAAGGTACGTCGG
>ERZ1292629.1211-Hain-H43-01um-R1-1211-length-26228-cov-9_pt1 | contig 26228 bp, 22 predicted proteins | sample MGYA00564399_ERZ1292629 | MGnify/ENA primary metagenome ERZ1292629 (study PRJEB36523, sample SAMEA6512636) | groundwater metagenome | collected 2019-01-08 | study: AquaDiva: Metagenomics assemblies of 32 groundwater samples
GCTCCTGAATTTTTTGAAACGATATATCCTTTATAGTCAAACACATCTGGTTTTATCCATGTGGTTATAGTAATTGCATTGCTTGTTGAAGGGCTACTTAAAGTTGCGCTGTTTGGTATATTTATGTAATCATCTGTTCCATCAAATGTATATGCTCCACTTATGCCTGATGATGTATATAATGCATTATAAAGAGTTCCATGATTATTATTTCCGGATGCATCATTTGTATTTCCGTTAAATGGAAGATATAAAACTAATTCAGAACCAGGAGTTACAGGACAATCATTATCATTTCCAGAATTACATCCAGAAGGGCAACATGTGTCGCTGTTTATACATGAAGTTATTTGGGAATTACTGCATCCTGTTATTGCATTACATGTATCTGTTGTGCATGAATTAGAATCATCACATAAAACATTATTTGGTGTATGAACTATCTGATCAGTTGCTTCATTGCATGAATCTGAAGTACATGCAATTCCATCATTTATATTTGGTGCTGTTCCAGCTTGGCAAGTTCCAGAAACACATGTCTCTGCACCATTACAATATAATGCATCATCACACTGATAATTAATTGTACATCCGCTCACGCCGCTATCAAACTCATAAGCTCCAATATCCCATGCATTTCCTTGAGGTCTAGTAAGTCCATTAAAACTTGAAATAAAATAACTTGATAAGCTTGTTCCAGTATTAACAGCAGAAGAACTTGCTGTTAAAGCGCCCTCGTTTGGAGAATATGCTCCAGAAGGAACTGCTTGCCATTGCGGATTTGCATTTTGTTCTCCTGTGCCAAGAGTTGTTCCAATACTTCCACTTGGAGCATAATATAAATTATAAGTGTGACTAGTCCAATCACTTTGGCCATTAAAATCTATAATTTTTCCAGTTCCTGCTTGATGAAATATATTATTTTTAAAATTCAGCTGATTAGTTGGGGCATTTGAAGAATATATAAGCGGGGTATTTGCATTCGCATAAATACTGTTGCTAAAAATGTTTTTAACTATGTTGCTAGTTTTAATGAGAATGCCTGCCTCATTAGAATCTTGGCTGTATATTAAATTATTATAAATATCTAAACTATTTATAGCAGAACTGGCTCCAGATATTCCAATTCCATAGACATTATATCCAAGTTCATTTGTTCCAGGATCTCTAATAATATTTGAATATAACTCCCCATATGTTCCATCTGCATAAATAAGAACATTAGCATCTGTCTGAATTCCTCTTGCTCTTGCTCCACTTACATCTCCGAAATGAATCCCATCATAAACTTCATTATGGTGAAATAAAAAATTCGGAGTTCTTCGTAATTGAACAGCATAAAATAAGCTTGTCCCGCAAATATTATACCTAACTATAATATTATCATTATAGTCTGGCTGTCCATTATTATCATTATCTATAGCGCCTCCATCAGCTGGAAAATCACAAGCAGTTGGATGTCCTAATGTTCTCTCTGTAAGATGATAATCAGTCCAATATCCAGCTTCTCTTGCAATAGACCATTCAACAAGATTATTATCTGCATCATCACCAACTTTAATACCATGTCCATCTGTATGTTCTGAAGTGATATGATATATCCAGCTATCATCTGTGCCTAAAAAATATAAATTTCCATCTGCCCAAGTTTTACTATTAACAGAATCCCATTTATCATTATTATAAAGCCAGACATCAATTACATTAATATAAGAATTACTTTGGCCAGTTCTTATTCCATTTCTATAATTATCTTGAATTTTGAGTCTCTGTACTGTTGCATATGTTCCTCCAGAAATAGTATCCAAACCCGTCGATACACCATTAATTATTGGCCTTTCTTGTCCATATCCAACAATCATAAATCTATATGTGTCATTTATTCCTGATTTTAAAGTTAATCCGACTTCATTATAAATTCCACTAAATCCATCATGCGCCCCTCTTACAATTATAGCTTTGTTTCCAGCACTAACAGTGCTTAATGCAGCAGAAATTGTTTTATATGGTTTAGTGAAAGAGCCATCATTGCTCCCTCCAGTATAACCTCCATCAACATAATATTTTGTTCCTAATTGATATACTTTCAAACTTCCATCTGGATCCTCGTCATTTTTTATAGAATAGCTTGTTGTTGTTTCTGTAATTGGAAATGGTGTCTGCTCAAAAATTCCAGCTGGCTTTCCATATCTATCTGTTCTAACATTCCAGTCAAATTGCCATTCTGTTGGAGAAGGTGGTTGAACTGGCGGATTTGTAGTAGTTCCTCCACTTCCTCCAGAAACATAAGTTCCTCCTTGAGAAACAGGGACATTGTAAGTTGTTTTTTGCTGGCTTATTACTGTATTTCCTGTAGAGGTTTTGTAAATTGCATAAGCAGAAACTCTATAGACTCCAGTAATTTGTCCGTTTGTAGGAATTGTAAATGATTTAGTTTCTAGAACTTCAAAATTTTCATTGAGTTTTATTTCATAAGGATAAGTTTTAGTTAAAGATTCTTCTATAACAAATTTTATTCCAATTATTTCGTCTTTGCTTCCTGGATTTCTTTTAACATTTAAATTTAAAATCTCTGTATTTTTATTATAAGAAACAGATTTAGTAATTATTTCTAAATCAGAAGCAAATTTTCCTGTTGAAATTTGTCCAGAAGATTCTTTTATTAAAGTTCCTACAGTAAACCATAAAATTCCAATTGCAACAAGAACTAATAGAATTATTATTAAAGTTGTAACAACAGTAGATAAACCTTTATTTTCCATTAATAAATTTAGGAGATTATAGTTTAAAAATTATGCTGTAAGTTATATAATAATAAGTGCATAAAAATATTCTGATGAGTCATATACAAAAACAATTTAAATCCCCTTTAATATTAATGCTATATGCGAGAATTTATTTATTTTTCGAATCATGCAAGAACAAGCGGTAATTTTCAAACAGATGACTTAATGAAAGCGGGGAGAATGGACATTGCAATTCATACACTTATTTCTGCTTTCTTTTTATCGCATGATATGAGGGGGGATGTTAAACTCCATTTAATATTTTATGGACAGCCAGACCCTCCAAAACATATCGAGATTCAAGTAACCCCTGAATTAGAAATAAGCAAAAAAGATGTGGCTGGCTTAATTAAACGAATTTTGTATAAGTATAAATCTGGAACAAAAAATGAGGTTTTTCCTAGATGTTTTATAGAAAAGAAAAGTTTTTTGAAAGTTATAGAAGAACTTGTAAAAGAAAATAAAGAGATATTTATTCTAGATAAAAATGGTGAAGATGTCAGAGAAATTGAACTTCCAAAAGATAAAGATGTTGTGTTTATTTTAGGAGACCAGGATGGATTGCCTAAAAAAGAACTAAAAAGACTGCAGAAATTTTTGAGAAAAATTTCAGTTGGTCCTAAAACTTATTTTGCTTCGCAAGTTGTTACAATAATTAATAATGAGTTGGATAGAAGAGGAGTTTGAGAATATTTACTCTTTCGATTGGCACTCAATATCAAAAAATCCTTGAGTTCTACCGCGCCCTAAAGGGACGCGGTTTGTTTTTGGATTTTTTGGGACAGAAAACAAAACAGCTGTTTTTACAGCTGTCTGCTGCCTAAAGGCAGCAGTTTAATTTTGTTTTCTGTATTAGATAATTTAATAAATTGGTTTTCATTTGTTTAAACATGAAAAAATCAGTTCGATTGTATATTACCGGCATTGTTCAGGGTGTGTTTTTTAGAGAATTTGTAAAGAGTAATGCTGAAAAGCTAAATGTTAGAGGTTTTGTAAGAAATCTGGAGGATGGAAGAATAGAAGTATTCGTAGAAGGCAGTTCTCCTGATGTGAATAAAATGATAGAAATATGCAAACAGGGGCCAAAACACTCTCAAATAAAAAATGTAGAAGAAAAAGAAGAAAAATTTCAGGGGTTTAAGGAGTTTAAGGTTTTGCATATTTAATGTGTTGGAGGTAAATTAAAATGATAATCACAAATTCTGATGGAGGTGCAAGAGGCAATCCTGGGCCTGGTGCTATTGGAATTGTTGTTAGAAATGGAAATAAAATATTAACAATGTATGGCCAGAGAATTGGAAATTATGTCACAAATAATGTGGCAGAATATGAAGCTTTAATTAAAGCCTTAGAACTTGCAAAGCCCTTAACTAAAGAAGTTTATTGTTTTATAGATTCTGAGCTTGTTGTCAAACAATTATTAGGAAAGTATAAAGTAAAAGATAAAAGGCTTTTGCAATTATTTCTAAGAGTACAAAAACTCCAGGAGCATTTTGATAAAATAAAATATGAACATGTTAAAAGAGAAGATAAATTTCAAACAATTGCAGATGAATTAGTTAATAGAGAATTAGACGATACTGCGAGATTTTATAAATAAAGAATTATATTTAATAAAAGGAAAAATGGGAAGAGAAGAACAAATAATTAATGAAAGACTGAGAAAACTGAAAGAGCTCAGAGGGAATAAGATAGATCCGTACCCGAATAAATATGACAAAAAAAATTCTGTTGAAGAATGCTTAAAAACTAAAAACGGAAAAGTAAAAACTGCTGGAAGATTAATGACAAAGAGAGACATAGGGAAAATTGCTTTCTGTGATTTACAGGATGAAACAGGAAAAATACAAATTGTTCTGCAAGTAGATGGGACTCCTGAAAGGCAGATTGAATTTTTTAAGAAGTATATTGATACTGGAGATTTTGTGGGTGTTGAAGGAAAAATATTCAAAACAAAGACAAAACAAATTTCAATTTTAATTGAAAAAATAGAACTCTTAACTAAATCTATTTTACCTCTGCCTGAAAAATTTCATGGATTAAAAGACGAAGAAGAGAGGTATAGAAAAAGATATTTAGATATGCTTATGAATCCTGAAGTTAAAGAAGTATTTGTAAAAAGAAATAAAATTATGATTGCAATCAGAGAGTTCATGGATAAGAATGGGTTTGTAGAAATTGAAACTCCAATATTGCAGAGTGTTTATGGTGGGGCTGTTGCAAAGCCATTTAAAACTTATTGTGATGCTTTTGGCTCTGATGTTTTTCTAAGTATTGCGCCTGAATTATATCTTAAAAAAGCTCTTGTTGGAGGTTTTGAAAGAGTTTATGAGATAACAAAAAAATTCAGAAATGAGGGGATTGATAGAAACCATAATCCAGAACACATGACAATAGAATGGTATCAGAGTTATGCAAGTTATAAAGAAGGAATGGAAATGGTTAAAAAGTTTATAGAGTATATTGTCAAAAAAATATACAATGGAACAATATTTGAATATAATAGGAATAAAATTGATGTTTCAAAATGGAGAGTTTTAACTTTAGAACAGGCAATAAAAGAATATTTGCATGAGGATATTTCTGAGATAAAAACAGATGGAGATGCTAAAAGAGTTGCAAAGAAGCACGGAATAAATACAGAAGGGGTAACAAAAATAAACATCCCTGATGAACTGATTAAACTTTTTAGAAATAAATTAATACAGCCAACTTTTTTAATTGATTATCCTATAGAATTAGCTCCTTTAGCAAAACCTAAAAAAGAAGATCCCAATAAGGCTGAAATTTTCCAGCCATTTATCGGGGGTTTGGAAATAGCAAGAGCATATTCAGAGTTGAATGACCCTAAGTTGCAAGAAGAGCATTTTAAAGAACAAGAAGAAGAGAGAAAAAGAGGAAATATAGAAGCAATGCCGACTGATTCTGATTTTGTAAATGCTTTAGCGCATGGTATGCCTCCTGCATGCGGGGTTGGTTTTGGAATAGAAAGATTAATAATGTTATTGACAAATAAAACTTCTGTCAGGGATGTTTTAACATTTCCGTTTATGAAACCTGATACCTTCTAAACTATAATATTTATCTATGATATCTCTGCGCCCTAGATGGATGAGTTGAGCCTCTGAATGGTGCAGAAGAAAATCCCTGTGGATGAAAATATCTGGGTCCTTGGTTAAAATTATGCATTCTTGGAAATGGGTTGTAAAATCTTGGTTGAGAATTAAAATTATGATGTATTTGTGAAGTATTATAATCATGTTGTCTTTGAGGAACTACTATTATTGGTAAAGGAGTGTAAATTCTTGGAGCTGATCTAATATGAATATCACTATGATGATGAGTCGAATATCTGTAATAATTATCATCAATACACCCAGATGTTGCTATTATGGCTGGAGCAGATAAAGCTAGCAGTAATTTAGATGTACTTTTCATGTAAATTATGAGAAAAAGATATATAAATAACTTTTCTTTTATGAAAAAATGGGATTAATCGTTAAATCAAATATTAAGAAGATTGTGAAGGATTTGCAAAAAAATGATGAACAAATAACTAGTGTTGCAGATGAGGTTGGAATTGCATTAGAAATAAAAGTTGAAAAAGTTTTAATTGATGCCCTTGAAAGAGCTAAAGCTAATGGAAGAAAAACTCTGCAGGCAAGAGATTTGTAAAATCAAAAAAACCCTCTCGTCTTACCACACACTAAAGTGTGTGGTTTGTTCGTTGGGTTTTTAGGATACAGAAAACAACAGATAGTTGCTTTGCAACTATCTACTGCCTAAAGGCAGTAGTTTAATTTGTTTCTGTATTAAGTAAATTTATAAATTAAAATTATTTTATATAAACATGTTTTTAAAGAGGGGGCAATTACAAATACTAATAGCAAATATTCTTCTTATTTTGATATTTCTTCCTTTAGCTATTAAAAAAGAAAATTATGAATTTGTAATGTATATTGGAGTTATAATTATATTTTTTGCTCTGATTGTTGCAACAAACAAGAGGAATAATCTTGGTAACTTTGTTTTATGGGGTTTGACTGGATGGGCTTTAATACATATGTGCGGAGGATTTGTTTATATCAATGGTGCAAGATTATATGAAATAATGGTTTTGAATATAATTAAAACAGAGAGTATTTATTTATTTAGATATGATCAGTTGGTGCATATGTATGGATTTGGTGTTGCGACTCTTATCGGATATGATGTCTTGAAGCCTTATTTAAATTTTAATAAAATAAACTGGAAAGTTTTGTCTGCGCTATTAGTTTTAATTGGAATGGGCTTAGGAGCTCTTAATGAAGTTATAGAGTTCTTAGCTGTCGTAACTGTTCCTCAAACAGGAGTTGGTGGATTTTATAATACAGCATGGGATTTAACGTTTAATATGGTTGGAGCAATAATTGCTGTTATTATCGTTAATTTAAGAAAAAGTAAATGTCAAGAACCATACACTAAAGCTTCAGGAATGTAAATTCCTGACAGTCATCAAAAATCTTTGATTTTTGAGATGTATGGCGTGTCTGGTTCTTGAGCACCCCAAAATTTGATTTGCTTACTCACGGGTTAAAACAGGGAGTTTGCGCAAATACAAATTTTGCTGTAGCAACAAGAATAAAAACCTATTTTTCTATTATTAATTTAAAGAGGATATGGATAATAATGCCTAAAAATAAATCCAAAGGAAGCAAGGCTGAAAGAGAGTTGTGCGAGATCTTTGTCAATAACCATTATCGCTCTGTGAGGGTTGCTGGATCAGGAATCCTAGAAAATTCAGATTGTGATATAATTGCTGGAAAAAGTGGAGGGAAAAAATATTGTATTGAAGTTAAATCTTCAAAAAAACCTGTGAAATATATTACAAAAGAGCAGATTGAAAATTTTATGATTTTTGCTGAAATTTTTGGATTGAAGCCAGTCATTGCTTTAAGATTTAATAGAATAGGATGGTTATTTCTAAATCCAAACGATTTAAGAGATGCAGGGAAAAATTGGGTGATAACCCTAGAAGAAGCACAAGAAAAAGGAAAAAAGTTCTCGCAGTTTTTTTATTAGTTAATGGCATAGGTAAAATATAAAAATTTAGGATACTATTTTTAATTATGAATAATGAAAAAAAACATTTTATTTATGCCCTGCTTGTATTTTTGCTATTGTTAATTTTCCCTTTTGTTTCTTCAAAAAATATTGAAGTAAATTATCCTTCTGAAGTTGAAGAAAATAAAGAATTTAATATTGAGATAAAACTAATAGACTTTTCAGAAGACACTTATGATGTGAAAATCGAAGTTTTAGATGAAAATGGAGAAAGAGCTTCAAAAATTCTCCAAGGAAGTTCATGGAAATCTAGTTTTTATTATGTGAATGACGCAATGATTAATGACAAAACTAAAACATTTTCTTTAAAAGTAGAAAACTATAATGGAAAAGGTGAAATTGGAATAAAAATCAGAGATTCTGCAGGAAAATCAATTGGATTTAGCGGATATAATCTAACTATAAAAAAAGCAAATGCAGATAGTGTAAACGAAAAAAATAATGAAGAGGAGCAGAATGAAAAAAACAAGAATAGTAACAATGAAAATACTATAGAAGATAATATAACTGATAAAGACAATAAAAAAGAAGTAATTGTGTTAAGCTCATCAAATTTAAATTCTTCAAAAAAATTAGGCATAAAAAATCAAACTTTAACAGTGATAAAACTCAATGCAAAAGATATAAAAAGTGGGGGAAATTTAGAAAATTCAAGCATAAAAAATAATGCTTTTTATGGATTGATTATTTTTTGTGTTTTGATTACGGGTTTATTACTATATAAATCCTATAAAAATAAAAGAAAAAATGGAATCGTTTGAAGGTACAAAAAATATACATGCGTCAATGATTATTGAAGTCGTAGGCAGGCCTCCTGAACATTTAATTGAAACTTTAAAAGAAATAATTGAAAAAATAAAACAAGAGCCAGATGTAGAGATTATAGAGAGCGTTATAAATGAGTGCTGCCCCTTGAAAGAACATAATGAATTTTATGCTAATTTTGCTGAAATAGAAATAAAAACAAAAGAAATTAGAGATTTGATAAGGCTTATGTTTAATTATATGCCTGCACATATAGAAGTCATAAGCCCTGAAAAAATACATCTATCCAATCAGGAATGGAGTGAAACCCTGAGTGAATTAATACTGAAACTCCATGGATATGATGAAGTTGCAAGAGTCATAGAAATTGAAAAAAATGTTCTTGAAAAAAAGTTTAGAACTTTACTGGATGAAAAAGAAAAAGGCAAAAGTATTATAAGTAAAGAAGAAAATTCAGAGTTAAACAATAATAAAAAAGAAAAAAAGCCTAAAAAGAAAATAGAAAAATAATTATTTTGTTTTTTTATATTTCTTAAAGAAAAACCAAGCCACAAAGGCAAGTATAAGAATTATAATGAGCCATCCGATAATTTCTCCTGATGAATCTTCTCCATTATCAGATTGAAGGGCTTCGCATCCTGATAAACAGCATTTTCCATCTATGGCATTTATAGTCTGATTACAAATCTGTACAGATGTGCAAAAACTTCCGCTCAACTCAAAGCATGAATTTTGAGTTTCAGGGATATAAATTAGCCCTGTTGCATTTGCTGTATTCCCGTCATTAACAGAAATAAATGATTTTAGAATTTTTAATTCTATTGGAAGGTAAATAAGAGTTTCATCTGTAAAGGCGCTTATAGTTCCTTTAACTGAAATTTCTTTATTTGAAAAAACTGAAAGTTCTATTCTTGAGGTTTTTCCTTTTTCTAGACTATCTATTTCAATAACAGAAATATTAAGATAAGGCCTTAAATCTCTTGATACAGAAAAAGATATATTTTCTAAGTCTTTTTCCCCTGTGTTTTCTATTTCAATGGGAATTGAATATTGCTTGTTAATTATAAAAGAATAATTCAAAAAAGGTTTTGAAAAATCAAATTCGTCTTTTTGTAGTTTTGTGTCATTGGCTACGATATAAACAGAGACTTCATATTTTTGATTTATAGTGCTTAATAATATTTTTTTAAGAATAGTTTCATTGATGTCTTGTATTTTGAAATTTATGTTTTCTATATCTCCTGATTTTAGTTCCTGAATTTTTTCATTATTTATATTTAGAGAAATTTTAGAATCTTTGAGATTTTGCACTTTTATTGAAAATATTCCATTTGTTATTACAAATCCCGGATCAATGCTAAAATCAGCTTTTTCAGATGTGATAGAAAAATTTTTTTCTATATCCTTGTCAATTACTTGAGCTCCTTGCCTGTATCTAACATCTTTAATTATAATTGAATAATTATCCTGTGTTTCAGGAAGAAGAGCATAAATATGATATTCTTCCTGTATCTGTGCTACATCAAACTCAAATGGAACCTGAACATGCCCTCTGTAAAAATATATATTTCCTGGAAGAATTGCATCTAAAAAATTCCCCGATACAATCGCAGTAAGAGTCTCGCCTTGTTTGAAGTTTTCATTCATTTTAAATTCAATAGCAGATACTAAAGAAATACAAAAAATAAAAAACAATCCTACAAAGAAAGCCCTCTTCATTTTATTTGCTCATCTCTTTTAGTTTTTTTAGAACATTTGAAAATTCATCGCTTGATTGTGTGGGTTTTCTTATTTGGGGGGTTAATTGACGAGGCATTTGAGATGGAATTATTCTCCTTGGTACTTGCCTTTGAAAAGGAGAACCTGAAGGGGGGAATCTTGGGCTTCTGGCTGCAGAAAAACTAGGAGGGCCTTTTCTTGATTTCATTCTTAGCAATAATTCTCTTAGCTTATTTCTGAAAATTATCCCTAATATTGCTAGGATTATTAAGATTGAAATAATTATTATCCATGTCCAATTTCTTTCAGGAGTTGTTTTTGCAGTACAACAAGTTTGCGAACTAGAAGTACAATCAGCATTGAATTCTTCTTCGTCATCTGAACACTCTGACTTGCATGTTCCATATTTATTATCTTCACATTCATTTATTTCTGAAGTTGTTTTAATTTCACATTTTCCTTTACAACAAGATTCTCCATAACTTAAATCACCTGTATCTGGAAGCTCGTCTCCATTACAAACTTGAGAAGAAGTACAAGTTATTCCTCCTAAATCCTGGCATGTTTCTTCTTTTTCTGGTTTTGAACAACAAACTTCAACGCCAAAACAAGAATAATCACTTGAAACTTCGCCTCCTGCTTCTCTGCATCTTAAAGTTGAAGGAACACAATATTTTCCATTGTCTTCACAATCCTTTTCATCAGGACTTATCTCTATAGTTTTAGGAAATGCAGAATAAAGAATAAATGCTGTATCTCTTATATTTGAATTCCAGCAGCCGTCGGTCCCTTGAACTTCTAAAAGCCAATCAATTGCATTTTGTTTTTCAGTAGAAGTTTGATCTTGCAAGGACAATAAAGCGAGAGCAGTGTCATAAAACTTATTTCCTGACTCATCCCAGTATTTTGAGGCTTTTTGCCTGCTGACTATTTGTGAATAAAAATCAGGATAACTAGTCAAAATATATAAGAAAGATTCTGGAAGGAATTTTTCATTTGAATCTGACATTGCGGTTAAATAAGGAAGGAAATTTTCTATATCTTCTCCATTTTTATTTAGAGCGAGTGCTGCCCATAAACTTGCCTCATAATTGCAATCTGCTCCTTTTTTGAAACATGAAGAGTTCACACTTTCTCTAGTTGTTCCTTCTGCAGAAGCTTTTTGAATTGTTTCTGGAACATAAATTGTTGGGGAAGTTTTTTTCTTATATAATAAATTAGTTAAAAATCCTTGATTGCAGGAAATTGCAAATTCTTTGCTATAACAAGCTTCGTTTATAACAAGCCAGTAAGCTTCAGGAGAAAGTGTCAAACATGCTCCTGCACTTGAAGTTATTTTTTTATCTTTTCCTATAGTTATTGTTTTTTCAGATCCGTCATAAGTTATTTTGCAAGTAGTTTCATCGTTGCTGTCTATTTGCAAATACCAAGTTAATTCCCTGGGAGCCTGGATTTGTTTTAAAACCCATTCTTGTGCTTTATCAGTATTTGCATTTAAGTTTGTCAAGCCTATAACTGCTTGTGCAGTTGTTTTTACATCACATGCAGATTTTGGCCAGCATTCGTTATTATTAGCATTTTCAAGAAGATAACTCTTGCACCCTCCTGATGCAAAAGTAGAAAAAATTAAATCCTCAACTCCGAGAGAAGAGCACTTGTCTTTTATTTTAGCATTAAGGCACTCATAGCCTTTTAGAGTTTTTACTCTTTGTGAATCACCCTTGTCTACTTCTATTGAAGAGTCTGTTGAATCATTTGTATCATTTGCAGCTAAAACTAAGTTTAGAAAAAATATTACAAATAAGAAACTGAACAGCAAGATTATCCTCTTTTGTTTCATAATAAAATTAGTCAATCGTTGTTTTTAAAATTATCTTTCTTTGAAAGATAATTTGGGTTTTTTTAAATTTTAGGATTATCATTAAAATATTTTTTTGAAATATAATTTATAGGGTTTTTGTAACGCATTTCTTCTTGTGTTGGAACTATGCCTATGCCTTTATAATAATCCTTGTCATAATTTGGAGGAGGGACTATTTTGTTTCTATAAGACCATATTACTTGTGATTTCACATAGCCTTGTTTTAAAGGAGGCCTATTTTTTTCGTTCCACTCGTTTATTCTTTTTTCCAGCTCATCTTTTTCAAGTCCTATACTTCTAAAAAAATTAATTAAAATAAATAATCCTCTTTTTTTTCCGTCTTCTAATCCGTTTAATATCTTTTGTATAGATGGGGGGAAAATACTATTTGATGGATTTATAATTTTAATTGGCTGGAATTTTGAAGAAGTTTGTCTTTGTTGGTTTTGAAGGGGTTCTTCTTTGTTCTGCTCCTTATACCAATCTAAAGCCTGAACCAGCAATTCTTTGGCTTCGTTTTCTCTGGATTTTGGGGTGAAATCTCTAATTGTTATTTTTAACGGATCTGCGTCTTTTATCTGGAAATTGTCTAATTCTTCTTCTCTAAGAACTACACTCGCGAGAGCAGTTTTCTCGTGAAGAGAATAAGGCATCCTAAATAAATGCCTTGGAGAAACTAAGATAATGTCAGGCATTACTTCTTTTGGAGCTTGAAAATCTCTTATATATTTATTTGGAGTTGTTAGTTCTGTAATTTTTTTAATTAACCTAGGTTTTGTTTTTTCTATTAAATATTGAGTGATTATTCTGGGATAGTATGGAAAAGTATCTGAAGTTTTTAATCCATTGATTTCTTTTGGAAAGGCTTTCCAAGGAACAATTAAATGAAAACCCTTGCTTCCTGAATTATGCAATAAAATTGGATAATAATTTCCAAAAAATGCTTCAGTTTCTTCAACAGAAACATCATAGACTTTTACTTTTTCTTTTTTAGATATATCTTCTACTTCTACTAGGGAAATATCAGAATTGAACAATTTTTCGTAGTTAGAGTATATTTTTCTTACAGACTCATCCGGCTCTACCCCATTAAAGCTATAAAACCAATCTAAAACTTTTCTTATCCTATTTAAGTTCGCTTTATTTTTTCTTAAAGTTACTTGTTCAAGCCTATGAGAAATGAATTTTTTAGGTTTAATTTTTTTATATATTTCTATTAAACCATCGGTAGGAAATATTTTATCTCCTGGAAAAGGAGAAAATTTATTTCTTTCTCTATAAAATTCTTCTATTTCAGATAGCTCGGATTTAGGTATTCTTAAAAGATAAACTAAACTACCCTTGAATATATTTCCCCGAGGCAATTTATGTGGTTTTCCTTGCTCTTTAGAAAGATTACAAGAAATATTATTTAATTTACAGAGCCATATCATCTCTGTTATTAGTCTTTTTGAAACTGATTTAATAACAATCCCATATTTTTCGATTTTATAACCATCTCCTCTGATATATCCCTTAAGCATTTCTAAAAATAAATCCTTAGGAAGAGTCCAAGAAAAATCTGGAACATGCTTATTTCTTTTTTTACCACAAACAGCATCAAAAAAAGTTGCCCATTCCTTAGAATGTATAAGAATTTGAATAGATCCTGAATTTGGATGCCTTATAGAAATTTTTTTATTAGTTATAATTTTTAATAAATTCATTACATCTTCAATATATTCCCTTTCATTTTTGTTAAAAGTAAAACCAACTTGATTAATGATATTTGTAACATGTCCTTCTGCTAAAAAATATCCGATTAATCTCATAAGTTTCGGAGTAATCTGAATATCTTTTGTAAAGATGTTATCAGAAAACTGATTTTTATTTAAAGAAAAGATATTTTTTACATTTAAATTGCCTGAAGAAAAAGGATTATTTTTAGTATTATATGTTATTAAAAAATCTCCTTTTTTTATTTCTTCTGTCTTTTTTTGAATTATTTCTCCTTTATCCCAAACAAATACTGAATGATGGCCTGTTAATTTTATTGGAAGAGTAGACTGAGAGTGTCTAACCTCATAAAAAATATCTTCATGTTCTAAAAAATTATATACTATTGAAAATTTAAGCTTTCTTTCTCTATTCAGGGATAAGACTTCTAACTTTTTTCCGTCTTTTATTAAATCAATTACACGAGATATAGGGATTAAAGCAATTTTATTATTATTTCTAATTAAAACAGGTGTGTCTCCTGTTACACTGAATTTTATCCCTATATTTTTTATTCCGTGGAATCTTAAAACATCTATTATAATCTTTGCAGATATTTTGCTGTAGTCTATATATTTGCTGTCTATATCTATTAATAAGTCCCAGCCTATTCTTTGCTCGTTTAATTGCTGTTCAGTCATTCCTGTAGCAATTTTTAAGGGATCTTGCCAAATTTCTTCTGAACAATGAAAAGAAGTTGCTCCTTTTTTTACTAATTCAAATATATCGCCTGGGTATTGAAAAGAATCAGGCCTTTTGCCAAAATCCTCAAAATATCTTGGACAGATTTCTCTATTTTTGGAAAAATCAAAAATTGCCTTTAAAACCTCTTTATTAGAATAATATAGACTGGTTATTTTTCTTATTCTCTCTTCTTTGTAGCTTTTTTCCTGGAGGAATTTTTCTGCTTCTTTTTCCTCTTTTTCTGGGGTTTTTTCTGGAGCTTCAAGAAAGTCTGTCATGTTAAAAACAGAATCGCTGAGTTTATATGATTTATGGGGAAAATAGGAGTAAAGTTATATAAACTACTCCTATTATCTTTGAAGTCTAAAATAGGTACTGTGTGTGCATTAATTTTTTAGTTTTATCAAATAGATATATAATTAAATAACCTATTATGTACGAGGCAAAAAATAGTAGAACAAATGTAATAATTATTGAAATAAAATTATGTCCAGAATCCTAAAATTCTCCTAAACCTGAAAGTAAAATAGTTGCAATGAAAATTCTTTGCAATGATATTATAGGCAATAATATAACCAATAAAATTATTAATACAAAAACTAGTGAAATAATTAATCCAAATTTATTTTTGTATGGTGTTTTATTCCAACCTATAATTAAACAAAAATAAATTATTTATTAATCTTTCTTTAGCGAATCGTCGTGGTAAAAGTTAATCTTATTTCTTTACCATAGCAATACTTAAAAAGAATTCAAAATTAGAAGATTTATGTTAGTTAAATTAGAAGATCCTTTGCTACTTGCAAAGGCAATAGAAATAATATCCGAATTAGTTGCAGAAGTAAGAATTAAAGTAAATGAGTTTGGAATGAGTATAGTTGCTATAGATCCTGCAAATGTAGCAATGGTTGGGTTTAGAATCCCAAAAAGTGCTTTTTCACAGTTTGAATCGGGAAATGAAGTTTTAGGAATTAATTTAGATAATTTAAAATCAATCTTAAGGAGGTGTAATTCTAAAAGCTCTTTAATAATAAAGAAGATGGAAAACACTCTTCATATAGAAATAATAGACAGAATAAGAAGGAGTTTTACTCTAAGTTTAATTGATATAGAAACAGAAGAAAAAGAAATCCCAAATTTAGAGTTCAGCTCAAAAATAGAAATAAATTCTATAGATTTTGTGGATTGTATAGAAGACTGCATTGTTGTTTCTGATTCGTGCTCTTTTGTTGTTAAAGATGAAAAATTTATAATTGAGGCAAAAGGACTGAATTCTGCAAGAATAGAATTTTCTGGAGATGAAGTCAAGATTGAAGCTGAAAATTCAAGATCTAAATACAGCTTAGAGTACCTGCAAAAATTCCTAAAGGCAGCTAAAATCTGCGATAAAACATTAATTCAATTTGCTTCAGACAATCCTTTAAGATTAGATTTCCATGCAGAGCATCTTTCTTTGGTGTTTATTCTTGCCCCTCGTGTGGAGACCGAGGATTAGTGCGAACTTGCCTCAACATTTATTGAGAACTAATCCGAGCAGGGGATTAAATTTCTTTTCAAAAAGATTTATATAGGATATTTTGTTAGTATTATTAAATAAAATAAAGTAACATAAAATAATACTTTATTTATTTTGAGTAAAAAATGAGAAGGGGAATATGAAAGAAAGAATTTCTGCGACAATTGATAAAAATACCATTAAGATAATTAATAAAATTCTAAAAAATGGAAAACATAGAAATAAATCTCATGTTATTGAAGAAGCAATTAAATCTTTTGTAAAAGGGGTAAAAAATGATAGAAATACGAGATGAAACTGATTTTAATAATTGGTTTAAAAAAAACTATAAAAAAATAGGTTTTTCAAAATTAATTCGATACAATCCAAAAGGATTCCCTGATTTTATAATGGAGAGTAAAGGGAAAAAAATTAGAATTGAATTAGAAATAAAATCATCAAATTTTATTTTACATAAACATCCTGTAAACAAAGTAGATAAAGTGATTTGTATAAAAAAAGATGTTAATCTTAGAGTACCCATTATTGAATTAAAAAAATTTAAATTAGTTAGGTTTGATAAGGACGTCACTAACTCTATAAAACATCAAATATATAAACTAATTAAAAAGAAAAAAATAGTAACTAGTTCTGAACTTGCTAAATTCTTAAAGATATCGTGGAATACTGCTGATAAATATCTGCTTGAACTTGTTGTAGATGGAAAAATTATTAGAATAAAAAAGGAGGGGGTTAATTTATGGATGTTAAAATGAGCTTTCTCTTAAAAAATGAAAACAAATGGCTTTTAAATCCTCATCTGAAGAGTCAAACTCCAGAAAAAGGAACTTTGGAAAGAAAAGTCAATAAAAAAATTATAAAGACTAATAACAAAAAAGCACAGGTTACAATATTCATAATCCTGGCAATTTTAATTGTGGCGCTTATCGCAGGATTTTTTTTATTAAGAAATAAATTTGTTCCTGATATTCAACAAAGAAATGAAAAAAATCCGGAATATATCTTGAGAACATGCATTGAAAAAGATTTAGGAAACCTTATTGAAAAAATTTCTCTGCAAGGGGGGTATGTTAATCCAAACTTAGCCCATGAATTAGACGGGAAAAATATTTCTTATTTATGTTACACGCAGAATCTTTATGTAAAATGCATAAATCAAGAGCCAATGCTGATTAATCATCTGCAGGAAGAAATAAAAATAAATATTGATGGAGAACTTGAAGCATGCTTTAATAAATTAAAAACAGATTTTGAAAAAGATGCTTATTCGGTTGAAATGGGGGTTATGATTTTTTATGTAGAATTGATTCCTGGAAAAATTAATCTAAAGATAGACAGGAATTTGAATATCCAAAAAGGAAGCGAAAATTTAAAGTATGAAAATTATGAAATAAAGCAGTCTACAAAACTTTATGACCTTGCTATTTTAGCGCAGGAAATTGCTGGACAAGAAGCAGAATACTGCAATTTTGAGAGTGTTGGTTTTATGACCATGTACCCTAAATTTAGCATTGATAAAAAAGAGCTTGGAGATTTGACCAGAATTTATATTTTAAAAGAAAAAAAATCAAAAGAAGAATTTAAATTTGCAATAAGAAGTTGCGTGATGCCAGGAGGGTTATAAAATGAAGATTAAAATAAGAACAGCTTCAACTAAAGATATTCCAGATATAGACCAAGTTTATGTAGAAGGGGTTATAGATGAAATAAAAACCCAATTTCCAAAAAGAAGTAAGGAAAGTATAATAAAAGAAATGAACAAAGCAAGAAAAGAACGAATTTTTGGATTTAAAAAAGATATAAAATCAAAAGATAATTATTGGGTTGTTGCCGAAATTAATAATAAAATAATTGGATTTGCAAATGCAGAGATTAAGAAAAATGAAGGAATGCTTAGAATGTTATATATTGATAAAATATTTAGAAAAAAAGGGATAGGAAAAAAATTAACTAAAATAAGGATAAAATGGCTGAGAAGAAAAAAGGTTAAGTCCATTTCTGCTGGTATTCTTATCAAAAATAAAGCCTCAATTAATAATTTAAAAAATTTTGGATTTAAGCCTATTTCAATTAAAATGGAGCTAAAACAAAAATGAGATTACTTTTCAACATAAAAAAACCAGAACATCTCGAGACAATTTTTCAGATAATATTATTAATTATATCAACATTCGCATTTGCTTATATTATACACGAAGCAGATAAAAATATTAGTATAGTTTCTGCTGAAACAACTCCAACAGGAGCAGGAGATTCTTTAGTATGCTGTCCTGAAACAAAATCGGGGGCAATATGCCAAGATATTTTATCTTCTGCAACAAACACATGCAAGGTTGATACAATTCCTATGAAATGCGAGGAATTTTCTAATTGTGAATTAGGATGCTGTATAGATGAAGAAGAAGGACTTTGCAATGAAAGAGCAACAAAACAAAAATGTCTTGCAGATGGAGGAACATGGGAGGATGATGAAAATTGCAATATGCAAAATGGAGGGTGTGAAAATGTCTGCTGTATATTGGGAGATGAAACTGTTTTTGTAACAGACAAGAGATGTGAAAAACTTGCTAGTTTATATGGGTTTCAAAAATATTCAGAGCAGGTTGGAACTGAAGTTGACTGCATCTTAAAAGCAAGAACACAGGAAAAAGGAGCGTGTGCTATAGGAAATGAGGAAGATGAGGAAAAAAACTGCAAATTCACAACAAAAGCAGAGTGTCTTTCTATGAATGGAAATTTTAATAAAGATTATTTATGCTCTAACGAAGAATTAAAATCATTAGGGGTAGATTGTGAAAAACAAAAATCAATAAATTGCATAGAGGGCAGGGATGAAATTTATTGGTTTGATAGCTGTGGAAATCAAGAAAATATTTATTCTTCTGATAAAACTGCTTCATGGAACAATGGAAAAATATTAACCAAAGAACAGAGCTGTAATTCAAATAATGCTAATGTAAATTCTAAAACTTGCGGAAATTGCAATTATCTTTTAGGAAGCAAATGTTCTGTTTCTTTTGGTATTGGAAGTGAAAAAGTTAATGACGGAAATTATATATGCAGAGACACTAATTGTGTGGATCCTGATACTAAAGAAAAAAGAAGAAATGGAGAGAGCTGGTGTGTTTATGATTCTTATATTGGGGATGGAAAAGACACAGTAGGAAGCAGGCACTGGAAAAAATTTTGCATTGATGGGGAAGTAAAAACAGAAGCATGTGCAGATTATAGGGGGCAGATATGTATTCAGAGTGATACGGAAATTCCTGAATCTAAGGAAAAATTTTCTCAGGCAGTTTGCAAAACTAATAGAGCAATAGAGTGCTTAAGTTATAATAATCAGGAAAATTCAGAAACAAAATTAGATATGTGCAGAAAAAATCCAGATTGTTTAGTTAAAAGAATTGATATTGACAGTGGGTTTAAGTTTGATGTTTGTGTTGGAAAATATCCTATGGGATTTGATTTGTCAACTGACAGGGGGCAAACAGGAGGATCGCAAATATGCAGTATGGCAAGCCAGAAATGTATTGCAGTTTATAAAAAAAATTTGAGTGGAAAATGGAAATGCAAAGTGAATTGTGATTGTGTAAAAAAAGTATTTACAGAACAGATGAATGATTTATGTGTCTCTTTAGGAGATTGCGGGACTTATGTGAATTATGTTGGAGAAGGAACAGATAATATTGTTGTTAAAAAAGCTCCTCAAATTTCATGGCAAGATTATAAAAAATATGCAACTCCTGTGAAAGGCCAAATTGCAAGTGCAGGAAATATTTCTGAATTGCTCGAGAGTTTAGGAATTGAAACTTATGGTTATGCTGATAAACAGGCATTGCAAAACTCAGGACTTGCAAAACTAGGGGGGACAGTTCAGATGGCAGGAGGAATTATAGGTATGACTGGAGGATTAATGATGATGTTGCCACAAAGTGTTTTATATACAGCGGGGGCAACATTATTACCCTCTGCATCAGGAGGAATAGTAGCAGGTAGTGTTGCAGCAACACAAGGGGCGGCAACAGCTGCAGCAAATGCAGGCGGCTTAACTACTCTCGGAGGAATTGCAAATGCGGCAGCTACTATTGGAGTTGGAGTTGCTGTTGCAGGAATTTTATCATATGCGTTTGGGCTTCAAGGAGAAGCAGCCACTATAATGACTGTTGCAGGAGCAGCTTCTGGAATTGCTTACTTTTTTATGGAAGGATTTCATCTTACAATAACATTCGTATATTTTTTAATTGCCTTAGTTGTAATCGCAATTGTTTTAAAAATATTAGGAATTGGAAAAACAAAAAAAGTAACAGTTGAATTCCAGTGCTTGCCTTGGCAAGCTCCTATTGGAGGAAAAGATTGCACGAAATGTAATGATAATCCTCTAAAACCTTGCAGCAAATACAGATGCCAGAGTTTAGGAAGCGCATGTGAAATAGTGAATGAAAATTCTTTAAATCCTATTTGTGTTGATAGTAATCCAAATGATGTCACACCTCCGAAAATTTCAGCTGGAGGAACATTAGATGAATATAAATTCCAAAATGAGAGAGAAAACAAAATTGAACTAAGAACTTCTGATGGAGGATGTATACGGGAGTTTACTCCTGTAACTTTCAATTTAAATACAGATGAATATGCACAATGCAAATTTGACTTCACGCACACTGCAAAATACAATGATATGTCTGATTTTGCAGCAGAAGGAACTCTATTCACTAAGAATCATACTTTAGGAGTTATGATACCTAGTATAGAAAGTATGGAAATCTTTAATGTTACAGGAGATTTAAGGCAAATGTTTGGAGAATTAAACATGTATGTCAGATGCCAGGACACGCATGGAAATTTCAATTTGAATGAATATGTTGTTGATGTTTGCCTGAAATCAGGTCCAGACACAACTCCTCCATTAATAACAGGGACTTCTCCTGTGAATGGTGCTTATGTGAAGTATGGAAGCTCTAGTATTAACATGAATGTGTATTTGAATGAGCCTGCAGAATGTAAATATTCTACAAGTGATAAGGGTTATAATGAAATGGAAAATCCTATGATTTGCGATGTAGATTTAGAAGATATGGGTAGCAGAGGATGGACTTGCAATACTACATTGAATAATTTAGCTGCTGGAGAAAATAACTTTTATTTCAAATGCAAAGATAAGCCTTGGTTAGGAATAGATAAAGATTCTGAAAGAAATATAAATCAGCAATCTTACAATTATAAATTAATTCTTACACAGAGCGAATTAAAAATAGATTCTGTAGCTCCTAAAGGAGATTTAATCAGAGGAAGCGAGCCAATAACTCTAAACTTAGAAGTTAAAACTTCTGGTGGAGCAGAAAGCGGAAAAGCAAAATGCTATTATAATTTCAGAGAATATAATAAATTGTATGAATTTAAAGATACAGGAACTAATATTCATAAACAAGTATTTGACCAGATGACAAGAGGAGAAAAAACAATATTTTTATTATGTGAGGATTCTGCAGGAAATATAGTTCAAAATCAGACAATAATTAATTTAATTGTTGATACAACTCCTCCAAAAGTTGTGAGAGTATTTAATGATGGAGTGGACTTAAAAGTAATTACTGATGAGCAAGCAGAATGCTATTATAGATTAGATAGATGTGAATTTAATCTAGAGAATGGGACAAAAATGACAAGTGCATTTTCAACAGAACATAGTGCAGATTTAACAATTGGAAACACTTATTACATAAGATGCAGAGATATATTCGGAAATACAGAATCTGGGTGCTCTATAAGAGCTCTTCCAAGTTTAGCGTAATTAAATTAAATTTATAAAACACGTTATCGTAGAAATAATATATAAAATGTGTGAAAAAAGAGATAAAAAAATAAATAGATTGTTAATAAAATCAAAACGCTCGCAGGTTACATTATTTATCATAATCGCAGTTTTAATAATTGCTGCTGCAGCCATAATTTATTTTTTATATCCAAAACTAGGAATAGGAAATGTAATTTCTGCTGATACTCCTCAAGCATACATACAGAAGTGCATGGGGGAATCATTTGAAGATAATGTTGAAAAAATTTCTGTTCAAGGAGGAAGCATGAACCCTGTAAACTATTATGCTTATAATGGGGACAATATTGAATATCTATGTTACTCTTCTAGTGATTATGAAAAGTGTGTTATGCAAAAGCCCTTATTAGTCCAGTCTACAGGATTAGAAATTAAAAATTCTATTAAAGAGAATGTAAATTTATGTTTTAATAATCTTGAAGAAAATTATAAATCAAAAGGATATGAAGTTTCATTAACAAGAAAAGATTATAGTTTGGAATTTCTTCCTAAAAGAATAGAAGTTGTTTTTGATTATGCTTTGACATTGAATAAAGGAGGAAACTCTGAAAAATATGATAAATTAACTATATCTGTGAATAATAATTTATATGAGTTGCTTGGAATTACAAATAGCATTTTGAACAGTGAGGCGAGTTATGGAGATGCTGAAACAACAGTTTACATGACATATTATCCATGGCTGAAGGTTGAGAAAAAACTCCAGACAGATGGAACAAGGGTTTATATTTTAACAAACAGGAATGAAGGAAATAAATTCCAGTTTGCATCGAGGAGCATTGCTCTTCCAGGAGGATATGGAATTGAAGAATAAAGGGAGGCTAAAGAAAATAGGAAATTTTCTAATTCCCCATTTTTAAGGGAATTAGTTAAAAAAATGGAGAATAAAATGAAAAAAGAAACAAAAAGAAAGCTTGATTGGATATTGTGGTTATTGGGAATTATAGCTATAGCTTTGTTACTTTATGGAATAATAAAAGCAGCGATATAAAATGAAAAATAAATTTATTGTTTTAAGTATTGGAATGTTTTTAGGGGTTTTTTTATTAGCGAGTGTTTTTGCTGTTGAGGTTTCTGTTTGCTGTGAGAAGACAAAAACAGGAGTTTGGTGCCAGAATTCTCCTGCAGGAAGCTGTGATAGTACAATGAGAAGTGCTCCTAGTTCTTGTGATGCTACTTCTTTTTGCAGAATGGGATGCTGTTATGACAGCCAAGAAGGAACTTGCATGAAAAATACTCCTGAAAAAGTATGCCAAAACAATGGAGGAGTTTGGGGGGATAGTTCTGAATGTGAAATTCCGCAATGTGAATTAGGGTGCTGTGTTTTAGGAGATCAGGCAGCATTTGTCTCTTTAACGAGATGCAAGAGATTATCAAATATTTATGGATTAGAAAATGATTTCAGAAAAGAAATAAAAGATGAAATTCAGTGTATTGCATCTGTAACTTCTGAAGTAAAGGGTGCGTGTGTTTTTGAAAAAGAATTTGAAACTACATGCAGATTTATAACAAAAAAAGAATGCAGTGAAGGAGAAACTTCAGGAGCTTATCCGAATGCAAGTTTCCATGAAGAGTATTTATGCAGTGATGAGAGTTTAGGAACTAATTGCGCTCCTAGTGAGAAGACAACTTGTTTAGAAGGAAGAGATGAAGTTTATTTTACTGATACTTGCGGAAATATGGCTAATATTTATGATTCTTCAAAAATAAAAATAAAAACATATTGGAATAGGATAGTTAGTAAAGATGAGAGCTGTAATGCTGATGACAGCAAAGGAAATGCAAATTCTAAAACTTGCGGTAATTGTGATTATTTTTTAGGCAGTGTCTGCAAAAAAGCAGAAACAGGAAAAGATTCTAATCCACAATATGGAGATTATATATGCAGGGATTTGGGGTGTGAATGGAATGGAAAAACTTATCAGCATGGAGAAACTTTTTGCGCTGACAGCTTAGGAATTGACAAGAATCTTCCTGGAAGCAGATATTTCAGATTAGTGTGCTATAATGGGGAAGTGACTGTTGAGCCATGTGCTGATTTCAGGCAACAGATATGTCTTGAAACAGACGTTAATGGTTTTATGAATGCTGCGTGTGTATCTAACAGATGGCATGATTGTTATGGGCAATTAAAGAAAAAAGATTGTGAAAATACAGACAAGAGAGATTGTGTCTGGCTTCCTGGCATGGAGTTAAGTGCTGTGGCAGAAACAACAGGGACTTCTACGACAGATAGTGTTCTTCCGTTCAGAGGAAGTACTCCTGCTCAATCAGCGACATCATCGACAACACAAACAATAAGCAGAGATGATGGAGCTTGTGTTCCTAAGTATTCTCCTGGATTTGAAACAGGAGAAGCTCAGCAAATATGTTCAATGGCTAGCACACAATGCACTGTGAAATTTGAAAAAGGATTAATTGGAAAAGAAAAATGTGTAAAAAATTGTGAGTGTTTAGAAGACTCTTGGGAAGCAGAAAAAAATAAGCTTTGTGTTTCTATAGGAGATTGCGGTGATAAAAATAATTATAGAGGATATGCTGGATATGGAGAAGGAACTAATATTTTGATAAATGGGAAGGAAAAATCAGAAACCTAAAGAAATTGTTCAAAAAATTAGAACGTTTGTTCTAAAAAATAGAACAGGAGAAGAGAATGAATAAAAGAGGAAAATTAGCAATAACAGAAATTTTGATTTTATTAATTGGAATTTTTGCGTTTGCTTGGATGATAGGAGAGGTGAGTGGGGAGATATATTGGATTGATAAAAGAACAAGTAAGGGGGGAATTGCTACTGATAAGACGAACGTACCACAAACAGCAACAATATTTTCAACCCAAGATGAATGGCAAAAAGAATATGATAAATTAAAATCAACTTGGTCTCAAACAGATATACCTACTGCTGTTGGAGCAGTATCAACTACAAAAAGTTTAGGTTTTTGGGGTGGTACACAAACAACTTATAATCCTAATCATCCCTTACCATATGTAAAAAGTTATACTAAAATTTTAGGTGGAGATGCAACAATTGGGGGAGACACAATTATAAAAGGATCTAGTTATATGATGAAAGATGGAAAAACCCTTATAAAATTACCTGATGAAACAATAAAAACTTATGATGGAAAACTTCTTGCAGGGGCTGATGGTACTACTATAAAAGGTGGAACTGGAGGAACAGGAGTAGGAAGTACTTTCTGGCAATCACCAACAGGAAGCATGATTAAAAACGCAGGTTATTCTCTTGCAATTTATGGAATAGTGCGAATGGTTGGGGGAATGTTTTTGAAGAATGAACAACAAGCAAACTCAGCTGCAATGGCTTTATCATTGGGATATTTTGCAGGAAGCAGTTCAGCTACTCTTTTCCCCTCAATAGCAAAGTCATGGGCTCCGTGGGCAATTGGAGGCGGTGTTGCTATTGCAATATTATTATTAACATGGAAAGATGAATCAACAAAAGTTGTAACATTTGAATGCAATCCTTGGCAGCCTGCTGTTGGAGGAAGCAAATGTGAAGAGTGTAATGATAAAGATTTGCCTTGCAGTGAATATCAGTGCAGAAGTTTAGGGCAAGGGTGCCAGATTGTAAATACAGGAACAACTGATCAAAAATGCATCTGGAATAACAGCAGAGATGTTAAAGCTCCTGTATTAGAAACATGGACAGATGCTTTAAGCAAGGATTTCAAATACAGCGATGATAAAACAGTTTCGCCTCCTGATAGAGGAGTAAATATAATTTATACGCCATCAACAACAGGATGTGTAAAGGCTTTCACACCATTCACATTTGGAATAAAAACAGACGAGCCTGCTTCATGCAAATTAGATTATACAAGAAAACAGAAAATAACAGATATGAATTATTATTTCGGAGGAACAAATGCATTCTTAATAGAACATAAACAGCAGTTGTCTCTGCCAGGGCCAACAGCAACTGAAAATGGAACTATAATTATTCCAAAGAATGACCAAGATTATTCTTTATTTGTTAAATGCATAGATGCAAATGGGAATATGAACCAGAATGAGTTTGTTTTCAAGTTCTGTGTTGAGAAAGGGCCTGATGCTACTGCTCCTCAAATTGTTTCAACAAGCATATTAAATGGAATGCCTGTTTCATTCGGAAGCAATCAAACAAATATTGAAGTTTATGTTAATGAACCAGCAACTTGCAAGTGGGCAAAAGATAAAGACAAAGA
>ERZ1292629.1214-Hain-H43-01um-R1-1214-length-26207-cov-5_pt1 | contig 26207 bp, 34 predicted proteins | sample MGYA00564399_ERZ1292629 | MGnify/ENA primary metagenome ERZ1292629 (study PRJEB36523, sample SAMEA6512636) | groundwater metagenome | collected 2019-01-08 | study: AquaDiva: Metagenomics assemblies of 32 groundwater samples
GGCGACAAGGTCTTTGTAGTTGAAGACCGAATGCACTCTCGGAAAGTTAACAATTTGGATATCTGGATGGAAACCTATAATGAGGCCAAGTATTTTGGCGCTCATTATACTAAGATTTTAGTGCTTAAGTGAAGCTTAGCGGATGATAGTCATTGAATTTCGAATTTTTCAAGATTTTCAACACCTCTTTCAACGATCTCAAATTTTTCTATTTTTGAAAATAGAGGGCCTTTTCGACATTTTTTTAAAAAACTTTCCAGATCCTTATCTTCTCCCTCAATTTCAATAAGGATGCTATTGTCATTTTCGTTTTTGGTATAACCGGTTAGATTAAATTTTTTGGCTTGGGCAAAAACAAAGTACCGAAAGCCCACGCCTTGAACTCTGCCGGTTATTTTTAGACGGAAATGCTTTTTCATAAAAATAGCTCTATGTTTTTAACTAGGCCGTGGGGCTGGGCGGAAATTGTCCTTTGGCTTTCTTGCTAAATACGAATAAATAAAGGATTTCAAGAATTCCAAACGTATTAATTACTAAAAGAGCAATGAACCACCATTTTTCTATGCGTCGCGAAGATTTCCAAAGAGCAAAACCTTTCCAGACAAAAACCCAAATTAAAAGCGGGATTAGAAGAGTTTTATGTTCCAAAAAAAAGTTTGGGTCGAAAAGCTGACTTAAGTCGAGTAAAGCTAAATTCATTTTGTGGCTTTAAGATAAATTTTCCGCGACCTTTGGCCAGTTGACCACATTCCACCAGGCCTCGATGTATTCGGGTCGGCGGTTTTGGTACTTTAGATAATAAGCATGCTCCCAGACATCTAGGCCGAGGATGGGTTTAAGCCCCTCGCTAATCGGGTTGTCCTGATTGGCAGTAGAATGGATTTTGAGCTCACCAGTCGGGGTTTGGGAGAGCCACGCCCAACCACTGCCAAAACGACTAGTGGCGGCTTTGGCGAAGAGTTCTTTAAATTTGGCGAAGGACTCAAAATATTTATTGACTAAATCAGCTAAATTTCCTACTGGTTGGTTGGGTTTATCCTGAGCCGCGTCGAAGGACGTCATGATTGTCCAGAAAAAACTGTGATTTAAGTGTCCCCCACCGTTGTTTTGAACCGCGGCGCGAATATCTTCGGAGATACTGGCGAGATTTTTAATTAATTCGTCGGGCGACTGGTCGGCGATTTCTGGATGCTTTTCCAGCGCGGCGTTTAGATTATTAACATACGCCTGGTGGTGCTTGGAGTGATGGATTTCCATTGTCTTTACGTCAATGAAGGGCTCAAGCGCGTCGTAGGCGTAGGGAAGATCTGGAAGTGTATAGTGGGGCATATGTTTAGATTAGTTGGATTGTAGTTAACAGCTGGCGGGACCAAATAGACCGGGACCGCACGCTAAAAACCAATTAAAAATAAAAGCGGAAATACTTAAAACAAACACAGAAATCATAAAAATAATTCCGCCCCAAAATATTTTTTTACTTTCTGTAACTTTGAAAAAAAATTTTGCAATTATGAAATTTAGTAAAAGCGATAGAATTAAAACTGGTATAATTAATATAACTAAATTTTCTGTGAAGGCCAATAATTCTATAAAAATGAATAATAGAACTACGCAAAACAGGTTTATGAGCGTAAAAAGTAAGGATTTTTCAAAATTTTTAAATTTGAGAGTAGAATTATTTAGAAAAGATGTCAGTATTAGTATAATTAAAAAAACGACTAGCAGATATATATTTTCTAAACCAAAGAAGTGAACTATTTTGGTTAATTTTTCTAAATCTTGCATATAATAATTATATCATTTCATGCATTTTTTCAATAATTCTACGTTTTTTTTATCCGGTCCCAGGCCGTCAAAACCTGGCACCTCCAGAATCCAGGGCAAATTGTTGATCCGCTTTTCTTGGGTGAGATTTTTGAATCCGCTTAAACCTATATAACCCTCACCAAGGTTTTCGTGGCGGTCGCTGTGCGAATTAAACGCGGTTTTGGAGTCGTTGATATGGAGGGCGGTAAAATTTTCCATTCCCACTTCCCTATCCCATTCATCAAAAAGCTTCTCGATGTTTTGGGGCGTATAGGATTCTATAATTCCGGCTTCAAAAGCGTGGGCAGTATCAAAACACACTTTAGCCCTTTCGGAATTAATTTGTTTTAAAATCTCGCCCACTTCTTGGGCGTTTGAACCAAGTTTTTGTCCGCCACCGGCAGAGTTTTCAAGAATGATTTTGGCCTGGCCCGGAACTTTTTTTAAAACTTCTTTTACGCCTTGAACTAAATGTTTAATCGCTTCTTCTTTGGGCGCTTCCTTGCCAGAGCCGATGTGAAAAATTAACCCTTCGGCTTGAAGACTTTCCACAATTTGGAGATGAGCAGTTAAACTCATTATTGATTTAGCCCGAATCATCTCGTCGGGACTGGCTAGATTAATTAAGTAAGCGGCGTGGAGGAAAACCGGGCCGAGATTATATTTTTTTAGGCCGGTTTGGTACTTTTCGATTGCGTTTTTGTCAGGAATTTTCGCGCTCCACTGACGAGGACTAGCGCCAAAAATTTGGAGAGCTTGAGCACCAATGCGAGCGGCGTTTTCCGCCGCCAGATAAAGACCGCCGGCAGTTGAGGCGTGAGCGCCGATTACGGGTTTCATCTTGAAATTTGAATTAAGATTTTAGCTTTTGCGCCAGCTCTAGTGTTTTTTGAATTAAATTTTTAAGTTGGTCAAGATTTTTTTGATTAGTGAGATTGCCTTCGGTATCAAAAATTTCCGGAGCATTCCCGATCATAACTTGAGGTTGAGGCAAAAGTAGAACATTTAAAGAAGTCATAATTTGTCGTAGATGGGGCTGGCTGCGTAAAGTACCGTAAGGGCCGCTGGAAGCGCCGAAAATGGCGCCGACTTTACCAGTGAATGAATTGCCCTCACGGGAGGCCCAGTCAAGGGCATTTTTGAGGCCGCCGGGAACAGAGTAGTTGTATTCTGGGGAGGCAATAAAAATAACATCGCTACCTTCGATTATTTGCTTGAATTTTTTAACCGACTCTGGAAGGCCTTGGTCTTGAATGTCTTGATCATAGATCGGTAGATTTAACGCTTTTAGATCAACTTCCTCAACCTCCACGCCAAATTCTGTCGTAAATTTTTTAGCAATTTGAAGGGCTTTTCGATTATAAGAATCTTTTCGCAAGCTACCACTTATCATCAGAACTTTTAACTTATTCATTTTAAATAATTATTTTTCTGGTGAAGCTGATGAATTAGATTCTTTATCTTTTACTTCTTGATGAGCGCCGTCAAGACACTGACACTCAAGGAGAGGTTGCTCTTTTTTAGAGCAATCCGCGGCTTGGCAGTTGCCCGGCTCCATTGAGACGCCGTGGCACTCGCCGGGACATATATAATGAGCCATATTTAGCACAAAGTAGTTAAATTATTTGAAGAGCACGACCTTTAAGAAAGCAGGATTTAGGATTTAGGATTGAGAATATAGCAAATAGTAAACTCAATTAAATTACGAGTTTATTTTAACTTTCTTTAGAACTTGAGGCAATTTCGACAATCGAACTGCTTTTTCTTTTTTGAAATTACCAACTCTGGTTCTAGAAAGTCGGTAGAGATAAGCTCCTGTTTTTAGCTCTCGACCAATGTCTCTTGCGAGCGCTCGGATATAAACTCCAGGGCCAGTTATAACTTTTATTTTTAGATATGGCCATTTATAACTTTCAAGTTTGATACTTTTTATTTCAACTGTCCGCGATTTAAGCTCAAACGATTCCCCTTTCCTCGCTTTTTTGTAAGCGACTTGGCCACGGAGTTTAATGGCGCTATATTTTGGCGGAATTTGGCTAATTCTGCCTTTAAACTTTTTTAGAATTTGTAAGATTTCGCTTTGGCTAGGTTTTTGCGTGATGATAATTTTTTCTTTCCTACCTTCAGCGTCGTCGGTTTCAGAATTTTCCCCTAATTTAATTAGGGCCTCATATTCCTTAATTTTTTGAACAATCGCCCCGAGTTTTTTGGTGGCTTGCCGGCCAATCCCAACAACTAACACTCCTTCTGCGAGCGGGTCCAGCGTGCCAGCGTGGCCCACTTTTTTGATGCCGGTAATGCGCCTTATTTTTTGAACAACGTCGTGTGAAGTCGGACCCTTCGGTTTCCAAACTGCGATAATTTTACCGCCGAATTTCATTTTATGGCTGAAGGATATCCTCGCTTCGGCCGTTCACTGAAATTTTTACATCCTTAACTTCTGGAAATTGTTTTAAAGTTTCGATAATCTGAGCTCGAATGGCGCTAACCCGGCAAGAACCGCCGACTTCACGTTCAAGTTCTTCGCTAAAATCAACATTCAAAATCCCTTCCTGGAATGAAATTTTTTGAACTTTTACGCCCAGGTTAATACTGGTAAAATAACCTGTAGATTTTTCCTTTTCTCCGGGTCCCCGCAATAAAAACTCAAGAACGGCCGTGTAAAAGTTCGTGCGATTATTATCAGCGCCGATTTGTCTTAGAACCGGAAAAACTTTAACGCAAGAAATTTCCGGGTCTAGTTGGTTATTACTGAAGAAAATTTTCTAGGAAATTTCGCTGGGGCCGGAATTTTTGTTGTTTAGAATATAAATTACCGAAAGAATTAAAAACACAACGACCAAAACAATTAAAAGTTTATATTTCATGAATTAAGTTTAGCACATCTAAAGTTCGCAAAAAAAAGACGCCTCGTAGCGTCTTTTTTTACTCATTACTTGAGAGGGTTTAGCTTTATTTTGGCATTGTCGAGCCCATACCCATTGATGACCCACCAGCTGAACAGTCCTTACACCTACCCTTATGAGTGAAAAGTTCAAAAAGAGCGGCGAGACCAACTAAAATATAAATGATTTTGCCAATCGTCATTCCCAGCCAGTCGCCCACGCCTTCGCCAAGCAACCCTACCAAAAGCCAGTTTAAACCGCCGACGATTAACAAAATCCAAGCTAACATATGCAGACCTTTCATGTCGTTAAATTACTTTATTTTTTCGTAGTTTCCCGACCTTTAGAAACAATTTTTAGAACGCTTTAATTATACCTTGATTGGAATATCTCTTGTGGAAAACTCTAAATCTATTATTAAAATTTCCTTTTTAGGAAAAAGTTTTATAATATAGCCCAATGAGCAAGAATGACTTTAGAGATTTTTTAAAGGAAAAAAGGGCTTGGTATAAAACGATTAAATCAGTTAGATGTCCTATTTTAAATGAGAAAGTGGTTTTTAATTCTAAAGGATTTTACCATCTTCGATACGATAGTTTTGGAAAGGGAAGAAATAGAAAAGAGCAATCTTATAAAATTGGTTTGCTCCCACTTGTCATTCCAGTTATAAAAAGTGCAACTAAAATTCATGATTATAAAAAAGAGCAGTATTCAAAGCCACTTGGAAAGTATTATGAAATTTGGGAATTAAAAGAACTTGTTGGCGAAAAAAATCCGACGTTAGTCTCTGTTGTTTTAAGAAGAATTGGCAATGGGAACATTACGTTTCTTAGTGTTTGGAAAAATAGAGATAAGAAAACAAAAAAGCCCCTGAAATAAGGGCTTTTTTGTTGTACTCGCTTGCGGCGTATGGAAATTCCTTTAGCCGAATAAAGCTTGCGCTTCACGAGTACCGAATTATTATACTCCCGGATCTATTAAAAAGTCAAGAAAATGGGGATAATTAGGGGAAAAACACTATTAATAATGTAGAAGAAATGGGGATTTACGCACAAAAAAAACTTGACTATTTCATTTCTAAAGAGAAATTAATTCTTCCCAGGGGAGGCCGATTTTGCCAAAGTGGCCGTAGGCGGCAGTGGCAAGATAAATTGGACGCCTTAAATTGAGCCGCTCAATAATGGCTTGAGGTCGAAAATCAAATTTCTCCGAGACCATTTTGCTTAAACTTTTACCATTTTCATCAATCGCCTCAACCATTAGAGGTTCGGCTCGGCCAATCGCATAAGCCACTGAAATTAAACATTCTTTGGCCAGGCCACTGGCCACCACATTTTTAGCGGCAAATCGAGCCATGTACGCGGCGGAGCGATCAACTTTAGTCGGGTCTTTGCCGGAAAAAGCGCCGCCGCCGTGCGGAGCTAATCCACAATAAGTGTCTACCATAATTTTCCGGCCGGTTAAGCCAGCGTCGGCCTCAAAACCGCCGAGCACAAATTTACCGGTCGGATTAACCAGAATTTCAATACCTTCTATATTTTTTACTAAGGGCTTAATTAAGTTTTCAACTAAGGCGGCTCGAATTTCGGATTGATTGATATCTTCTGAGTGCTGACAACTCACTAGAATAGTTTTAACTTTCTCATCTTCCATAGTCACTTGCGATTTACCGTCCGGGCCCAGCCAAGTAAATTTTCCGCTTCGGCGCATATCTTCAAGGCCTTTGGTCAGTTTATGAACCAACCAAATGCTTTCCGGCAAGAATTCAGAGGTGCCGTCTTTAACCGCGTAGCCGTACATAATGCCTTGGTCGCCGGCGCCGCCAGTATCCACGCCTTGGGCTATATCCGGCGATTGTTTAACCACGTGAGCAATAACTTTTAAGTTGTCCTGGTAGCCAATATTTTTGTAGAGTTCGCGGGCGATATTTTCCGCGTCAAAATGAGTGTTGGTGGTTACCTCGCCGCCGATAACCAAAAGTCCGTGGGAACCGAAGGTCTCAACTGCCACGCGGCTTTTGGGGTCGTCTTTGAGGCAGACGTCTAAAATGGCATCGGAGATTTGGTCACAAACCTTATCCGGGTGGCCAGAGGTAACGCTCTCAACAGTGTAAATTTTAGGTCGAATCATTGGCTCTAAAATAGTATCGTCTATTTAAGCATTTTTAATTTTAAAATTCAAGTGTCTGCCCATTGTTCGGAATATGGAACTTGACGCCGAGATCGGTTAAAACCGTCTGAGGTATCCGGTGGGCGGCACCGAAAATTCTAAGCATGCCGTCGTGCACCGGAAAGCAAAATTCGGGTTTGATAATTTTACCATACTCCACGGCTTCCCGAATTTTAATCCATGGACCGGCAACCGGCAGGGCGAGAATTTTAACCGGTTTTTCGGGATTAGTGAGCGCGTCGCCGGGATAAAAAAATTGGTTAGCGATAAAATAGCCGGTGTTTTGAACCACAGTCACGGTGTCGTAGATGTCGGCGTGCTTGTCACCAAAACCTTCAATTAAAACGCCGCTAAAATTAGTGTTCTGACCGTGGACCACTTTTTCAAAAGAAATTTTTTGCTCAGCTAAAATTTTACCCACGGCATCATTGGTGATGATTTTAACTTGCGGGTTATTTTTGAGCACAGCTTTTAGCGATTCCAAGTGAAGGTGGTCGCTGTGTTCATGAGTAATCAAAATTAAATTAATTCCGATTATCTCATCTTGAAGCGCGCTGTAGTCACCCGGGTCAGTTAATATTCTTAAGTTCCCTTCATCAATTAAAAGGCAGCAGTGTCCGAGTTTAGTGATTTTCATTAGACGTGATTGTGATTGCGCTTAATTAAATTGAAGTCATTGGCTTTAAGTTGCTTCAGGGTAGAAGTAAAGTTGATACCTTTTTTAGAAAGAGCTTGGCCTAAGTATTGGCCAGAGGTAAAGTGCGGCAGGAGCACATAGTCCACTCCTTTTTTATATAAAGCTCTGGCGTCATTTTCAGTTTCAGCGCGAAGAATAAGTTTGGGTTTAAATTTTCTAAAATTCTTTAGGTTTTCAATGAGTCCTAAATTATCATCCAAATCCGGACTGGTTGAAATCACTAATTTAACGCCGGACTTATCTATTTTTTCCAAGATTTCTTCGTCGCCAATATCGCCAAAAATGTAATCATATTTTTCTCTTTCCAGCTTTTCGATGACATCCGGATCAAAATCAACAATCAGTAATTCTTTTTTATTTAGAGCATGGGCGATATTTTCACCTGTACGATGACAACCGATTAAAACAATGGATTTTTTGGCGACTTTTTCGGAAAAATCCAAAATTTTAACTTTTTTGCGCTCAAATAAAGAAAGGAGGGTTTTGAGAACGCGGAAAATTTGATGACTATAAACAATCATATAGGCCGAAATCACGATGGTGATAACGCCAACCGCGGTGATTAAGGCGAGGTGTGAATCATTAATGTGGCCGAGTTTTAGACCCAAAACGGCTATGATTAAACTGAATTCAGAAATTTGCGCAACGGTCACGCCAGCCATAAAACTGGTCCTTTTACGATAACCCATAACGCCCATAATAATCAGCACAATTAGTGGGTTGCCGATTAATACGAATAACGAAAAAATAAGAATAGGAGTGCCGATACCATCGAGATTAGAAACGCCGAGCAAGGACCCTAAAAGAACAAAAAATATCAAGATAAAAAAGTCCCTAAGCGGCCGGATTTTGCTGGCAATCTGATGATTTTCGGAAGAATTGGCTAAAGCTAAGCCCGCTAAAAATCCGGCAATCTCAATCGAGAAACCGATTCGACTGACCGCGGCCACCACCAAAAACATCCACATTAAACTCACTAGGAAAAGAAGTTCTTGCGACCTGGCAATTTTGTCGAAAAGATGTGGCAAAATTTTTCGGCCAATCCAAATAGTGAAAGCAAAAAGAATTAACGCCTTAAGGATAGTGGCTAATACTCCCTGCCAAATCAGACCAGAGCCATTTTCAATTCCTGACAAAATAACCAAAAGCAGAATCGCAACCACATCTTGAACCAGGAGAAAACCAATGGAGATTTTACCGTACAAACTGTTTTGGTCTTTTTTGTCGGATAGAAGTTTTAAGACCACGATCGTGCTTGAAAAGGTAAGAGCAACGGCGATATAGAGCGCCGGCAGCGAGCTAAAACCCAAGACAGTCGCAATGCCGAAGCCAATTATGGCGGTAAAAATAATTTGTCCAAGACCCACAATGAGCGCCGCTTTTCCCACTAAACGAAGAGAGGTGTAATTGATTTCCAGGCCAACCATAAAAAGCAGGAACATAATCCCTAAATTGGAGAAAATTTGAAAAATCTCCGAATTGGCAAGATCGATATTGAAAAGTCCGAATTGCGCGATTAAAAAACCGGTGGCGATGTAAGCCAAGATAAGCGGTTGCTTAAAAAATTTAGCCACCAAGCTTAAAACCGCGGCGACTAAAATAATAACAGCAAGGTCAAAAAAACCCGTGGGCATTATTGAGTGGTAAAAAATTTAACCGGAATTTTTAATTCGTCGGCGTGTTTCACAAGTCCCGAGGGATTATCCTTTTCTAAAACAAGCGTTCCTTTTTCGGTGGCTGGTTTTTGAAATTCGAGAATTGCTTCGAAGGGAACAAAATTTTCAGTCATCCACTCACCTTTAGCATGGGCTGGTTTAATGGCTAATTCTTTACCATTGCCGTCTAAAAGTTTGACTGGAAAACTGGCCTCGAAAAACCATGTACCGCGAGCTTGTCCCTTGATTATGAGAGGGCTATTCACAATTTGGTTAGGCGTGGGCTCAAATAACTGAATGATGGTTTGTTTTTCAAGGAGATTACCGAGGTCCTCAACAAAAACTTTTCCATTATTTAATTGACATCTACGAGGATAACTTTCAAGTACAAGCACTCGATAACCAGCAGAAATACAATCTTCAAAATTAGAAATATGAAATGTTTTGCCGCCTAGAAGACAACTAGGAGGATAGCTTTTTTGTAGCGACCCGCCAGCATTAAGACAATCGGTAAAGGTTACAACGCCTGGGACCGGATTTTCATTATTATTTTTATTTTTAGGGCCAGGAACAAAAATTAAAATTCCAATTAAAAATGCAATAATTAGGCCAAAAACATAGACCAAAATTTTCATAAGTATATTATAGCATTAAATATAGGCTTATACACTTTCTAATTTTTCTATTCTAACGCCGATCAGGCGGATTTTTTTCTTGCTGGGATTTTCACGCTGGTCAAAAAATGGTAACAATAATTTTAGAACCTCAAATTCTAGATTTTCCTTTGAGTGAATCGGCTCTTTTAAGGTGTGGTTTTTGGATTTAGTGATAAAACCCGAGAAGCGAACTGTGATAACAATGGTCTTAAATGAATCGAATCTAGATTCTTGAAATCGATTAAAAACCGATTCGATGAGTTGTTTCATTCTTTGAGTAATAAATTGCGCGTCAAGTGTGTCTTTGGAAAAAGTTTCTTGTTCGCCGATGGATTTGATTTCCTCAAATTCCCCAACCGGCGAGTCGTCCTTGCCTCTGATTTTTTGGTATAGCACCATCCCCCATTTACCTAAAATTCGTTTCATTTCAGGTTCCGAGAACTTTTGGAGGTCTCGAACTTTAGCAACACCAAGTTTATTTAAAATCGTTTCGGTCTTGGGGCCAATGCCGGGAATTTTCCGAATAGTTAAATTTTCCAAAAATTTTTCTACTTTCTGCTGGCAGATTTTTTCATCATCATCGCCGATTATGGTTAAACCATCGGGTTTTTGCGCATCCGAGGCGATTTTAGCGATGAGTTTATTGGGACCAATACCAATGGAGCAGGTTAGATTTTCCTGGCTTTTGATTTTAGTTTTGATTTTTTGACAGAGAATTTCGGCTTTTTTAAATTCATTTAAAAAACTTAAATCAAAGTAAGCTTCATCGATGCTGGCTTCTTCAACAGCAGAAACAAAATTTTTAACAATGGCAATTATTTCTCGCGAGACCTCAGTGTAGTTTTTATGATTCCCCCCGATAAAAACCGCTGCCGGCAATTTTTTGTCTTTAGCTTCCTGTGATAATTGCCAGGCCCGGCTGATGGACATAGCGGAGTGGATGCCATAGGCGCGGGCGGCATAATTCGCGGTTGAAACCACTCCCCGACCGTGACCAGCCACCGGGTCAGCGCCGACCACAATTGGCAGGCCCTTAAGCCGAGGTCGGTCTCGCTCCTCAATCGCCGCAAAAAAAGCATCCATATCAAGATGGGCAATAATTCTATTCATTTTTTTACCTTGATATGGATGAAGGAAAGGGGTCGGGAAAATAGGAAGTTTTCCCGTGTGGGAATCCGCCAGCTGGCGGAACTAAAAACCGAGAGGTTGTTAGGGAGCTTGATTTACTCAAGCGACCATTCATATCGAGATGAGCGATGATTCTCATAAAGAATCATTCCTTTTTTATACGATCCAGCGCGTAATTTAAATTGCCGTTCACTTTTTTGCCGGGATTAAAGATATTTTGCGGGTCAAAAATTTTTTTAACTTCTTCGAAGAGTTTCAACATCTGCGGTGGAAACATTTTGTTTAGATACGGCGTGCGGATTAAACCATCATTATGTTCGGCGGTGATGGAGCCGCCGAATTCTTTGACTAAATCATAAACCTCCTCGGATAATTTACGGATAACGTCTTTTAAAGCGGGATTTTTGAAATCCGCGAGCGGAATAATATGAAAATTACCGCTCCCCGCGTGGCCGGCAATAGTATAAGTTAATTCCTTATATTTTGAGACGAGTTGATTTAAACGAGGCAGAAATTCCGGCATCTGCTCGGGATTTACAATCACATCATCAATGAAAGGCGCGGTGTGGCGGCCTTTGATTTTTTGACGAAGCAAATTAAAACTTTCACGGCGAATGGTCCAGTATTCCTCTTCTTCAACACGGCTGCGGGTTAAATGAACCCTATATCTTTTGGCTTTTAATTCTTGCGCCAGCGCCTCCGCGGCTTTTCTGACTTCGAGGTCGCTCTCGCCGGCGAATTCGGCTAGTAGCACCATTTTAGGAAAACCAAAAGTTAAAACCATCCAGAGGTCAGGCAGAAAGGCAAGAAAAAGTTTCAGTAAGCTTTGGTTTTTTTGACGAAGCGATTTTACTAAATCCGGCAGAAATTTAAACGCCAACCACAAAGTTTTGTCGTCATAGGATTCTAAACTTTCGGGCTGAAATTTTAAAATAATATTGACCAGTTTTCCAACTTGGCTAATATCCCGCAGAAAAATCACAGCCATACGGGAATGGGACTTCACTTTCACGAGTCGGAGTTTGGCTTCAGTAATGATGCCAAGAGTTCCTTGTGAGCCCACGATTAATTTGGCTAGATCAAAATATTTACCATCGTAGACCTCCCAAAGAAAATAGCCGGCGGAGTTTTTAGAAACTTTAGGTCGAGAATCCCAAATTAATTTTTGATTTTTTTTGACGATTGCCCAAATTTTTTTATAGATCTGGCCCTCGAAATTTCTTTGATTTATTTTTTTCTTAAGTTCAAATTCGTCGAGCGGCCGGATAGTATATTCATTGCCGTCTGATAAAACTACTTTTAGCTCCATTACATAATCTTTGGTTTCGCCGTAAGCTAAGCTTTTTTCTCCGGCGGAGTTATTCGCGACTATGCCGCCCATGGCGCAGAGTTCGCGCGAGGCCGGATACACCGGATAAATTAAATCTTTTTTTAAGGTTTCTTTTTCAAAATCCCGATAATAAACGCCGGGTTCAACCACGGCGTAGCCGCCTTCATCACCAAGTAGATAGTGAATTTCTTTAGTATGGTTAAAATATTTCTGGAACCCAATAACAATGGACTCGGTGAGCGATCCGCCGGTCATATCCGTGCCGGCTGAGCGAGCTGAAAGTGAAATCTTTTTATTTCGTTTTTTCTTAGTGGAGACGAATTTAACCAAGTTTTTAACATCTTCAACGTTCCTGGGAAAAACTACCAGTTCGGGTTTGATTTTAAAAATACTGGCGTCCTCGCTGAATTTGTCGAGCGTCGGTTCGTCATCTAAAACCTCCCCTTGAAAAAACTTTTTGACTTCTTCCTTTAACATTTTGTAAAATAATAACATAATGAAATTAAGTCTAAAAATCGCGGCTTTGATTCTTATTATAGGAACCATCCTATTTTTTGGTTTAAAATCGCGTTATAATGAAAATTCAATGAACACCCAACTTAACAGCGTCCGGTTTGCTTTTAATGGTTATACGCTTGAAAAAAATTCCGAGACCGGTTTTTTTGCGGAGGCGCCTGCTAGCTCTGAATCGAAAAGCGCCCAACCGGCAGCTGGTGAGGTGGAAAATACGACGTCGGTGCTGGGCGCCGTTCAAATAACCTCGGAGGATTTTAACCAGATTTGGACTTTAATTGAGAAAATAAATTGGGATAAATACGCGGATGCTTCTAAAATCGAGTTCATCTACCCGCCGGACTTGCTTTCTCGGACGATGCTGCAATTTGAAAAAGATGGAGTGGTGGTTGTCTATTGGAATCATGATGGATTCATCAAAGATGAAGGGTTACGCCGACCGCTTATTGAGATAACTCTAAAAATTCAGGAAATTGTCCTGAAAAAATAAGTTGCGAGGCGTAAAAATAAAATGGGTGACAAAATTATTGGGAAAAATATTGCTATCCCTAGAGATTTTGTTTTGGAAATTAAATCTAAAACAACAACTGTCGCGGATAAATCAGATACCTCGACGAAGAATTTAATTTTAACTAACGAAAGTTATAAGTTAAAAAAGTTGGAAAATGGGGTTCGACTTACTTTTGAAAAAGCCATTCTAAAAAATATCCCTCAAGGCGAGATTGAGGTGTATGTGGAATCGAAGCCGACTGTACAATTTGAAAAGAATTTAACCGAAGAGCAATTTGCCGAGTTTTGGCAAAAATTACATTCAGTTAATTTCTTGAATAAAAACTACGGCTCCGATCCTGGTAATTTAAATAGAAGCGTCCATATGAGCTATATTCGTTCGTTAAGTATGAAAATTGATGATGCTGAGGTAATAAATTTTTCTTATGGGAGCGACATTACTGAAAATGCTAGGGAGATTTTTAAGTTAATTTGGGAAAATTTGGCGAGTTTAATTAAATAAGAAGACGGATTTTTAGGCCCGTCTTTATAGATTTTGTTTCTATCACGCAACCGCCACAAGCCATTTTTCTAGCACATTTTCTTTTTCATTTCCGTTCGAAATTTTGCCAAGCGGATAAACCCTGCCTATTTTTTTAAGGAGGAGTTCCATCTTGCTAGCATCATTAAACCTACTTGATATCAGAAGTTGGGCATAAATGATCGGAATCAATGATATTGATAAAGAATATGGGCGAAGATGCTTAAGGGCGCAGTTCCGAAAACCTTCGGTGCGACTGAAATAAATAGAAAGCTTAGCGTGGGTTTTCAGAACTTTTTCAAGAACGACCGCTTCAGTCATTAGTCGGGTGTCGAATTTTCGCCGAAATAAATACTTTCTGATCAGAACTTGATCGATAATATTTTTTTCGCCGACGGTTTTAATAATTGAAACGTGGGGGTTAGATAAAGAGATAAATTCAACGCTGACCTCTCTGCCGATTGCCAGTGTGATGGCCTGCTCGACTCTCGACTTCACTACATCTTTTTGTGAAGCCAATGTGTAATCCTTACTGTGGGCATCCGAAAAGGCGCTGAATATCTTGACAAATCTCCTATCAATTTCAGGTCGAGAATGCTTAAGATCGGGATTAATTTCGACAAGGGTGTTCATGAAACTTTCGAATGCCTGAGATTTTTCCAAAATTCTCACTTTGATCCTCCGTGATTTTTAATTTTCAAGGTGCAAATTGATGTTGATAGAGTATTATTGCTCAATTTAATCACTAGGTCAATAGATTTAGCGAATGAATTTTATTTTTGAATTGATTATTTTGACCACCTTTGAGGGCTTATTTTGTTTGCGACCACTATCGACATAGAAATCAATTTTAGCGCCGAAATATTTTTTGGCTTCTCGAATTGTTTTGGCGGGTGGCTCACCCTCAATGTTGGCGCTTGGGGCAACCAGTGGGCCGGTTTTTTTAAGGAAGGCGCGAATTGAAGCGGGTTTTGGAATACGGAAGGCAATGGTCTTAGTGCCGCGATGTAAATAAGTAAATTTTTTGGATGGGCAAGGAAGGATGATGCTTGTTGGGCCGGGCCAAAAACGAGAAGTTAGAATATAGAATTGAGAATTAAGGGAAATGCTAAAAAACTTTTTTAGGTCGCTTATGTTGCTAATTAAAACAATTATTGGTTTTTTAGGATTACGACGACGAAGCTTGTAAATTTTCTCTACTACTTTTGGTTTTAGAGCTGAACCAACTAGGCCATAGATGGTGTCAGTTGGGATAACGCCAATGTCGCCCTTTTTGAGTAGGGCGATGATTTTTGAGCTAAATCTTTTACTCTCTTCAATTTTTCTTGGCATTCCTTTTTCGAGAAATAAAGAAGTAAGCATAAACTAGAATTAAAGCGCTGTAATTTATAAGCATAAAAGTAGAATGTCCCCAACTAGTTCCATTGATAGTGAAATCCGAGACGGGAAATAAAAATGGAGTGGGAAAGAAATCCTTGGAATGGCTGAAGATGTCGATTATTATGTGAATTCCCCATCCGGCCATGAGCCAATAGGGTTTTCTACGAATAAGCCAAATTAAACCAAAAACCGCGGCGAAAATTATGAAACTGTGAGTGAAATTGTAAAGCGTAGAAATATAATCCGGAATGAGATTTGGGTCAGGCGGGCCGCCTTGAAACGGACTTTCTTCTGAAAAGAAAATTACTCGAAAGATATTTTGAACAAAGAAAATTCCGAAGGAGAGAAGGTCGGGAGCAATGCCAAATAAAATTCCCAACCAAATATCGCGGCGCGAGCGCTTTTGGTTTTTGAGGCGAGCGGAACTTTCAAAAATTGCATTGGTCCAGAGACCGTGCGCGAGGATGTCCATAAGAATTAGGCGTTAAGTTTTTCCTCCGAAAGAGGATCCGCCTCTGGCGGAAAGCGGGAAAGTGTTAGGGGTTAAGTTTATATTAATAATTGTGGCTCGGCAATTTGGGGGTTGCTTAGATTGACAAGGTAATTAGAATTCTTTATTCTTTTTATTAGTAAACAAGTGAAAATTTAATAGAACTGGAGGGAATATGCCGACGGCGGAAATGTGGTTTTGGATTGGTATTTATCTTTGGTGCGGGCTTGGGATTTTAAGTTTCATACTAATGGCGGTAGTAGAATGTAAGAAGGGGAATGCTCACGATCTTAACGCAGGGGGCTACCTAATGGTTTTTCAAGCCGCCATAGTATTTGCCCCAGTTTTTATTCAATTTGGCGTAGAAGCTCTTCGGGAATTACGAAATCTTTCTAAGGGCAAGAAGTGAGAGGAATTTTTAGTAATTGGGAAGGAGAATTGGCCATGGAGGGATCTTTTCCGTGGGGTCTGGTAATGATAAATTTCGGAGTGGCCCTAGGATTTCTTACTTTAGGGTTGGCTGCGCCGCTTAAGTACGTGAGAAGTCTTAAAATCATCGTGCCTATTGCGGTGATTGCGCTGGTTCTAATGATTTGGGGAGGATTAAACCTCAAGCCACCAAAAAAAGAACAGAAGCCGCAAGAAACTGGGGCCTCAAGCAATATCGCTTGGGGCTTTTTTTATTTTCCCCGTAGGAAATAGCGAAAAAAATGTAAAATATTTTTGAACTAAAAAGGAATCTTTGAACAAAAAATTAGAGCTAATTTTTAGAACTGGGGAATAATAAAGACGAAAAATATTTTATTTCCTACGGGGTTTACACAACATTCTCACATTCTTCCGCCTTCGTCCCACTTAGCGGGACTACGGTCGGACAAGTCAGAATATTAGAATGCGCTTACATCGTTGGTTTTTTGTAGAAATCCGGGTCAATGACGCGGTCAAAGCAGGTTCGGCCGGCAGTATGTTGCCAATTGTCGCTCCCTGTGGGGATTGGTTTCTCGTAGACCATTGGACGAGCAACATTGTCTAAATTTGGTCCGGGGCCAGAGGTGGAAAAAATGGCGCAGAGGGTAAATTCCAGTTCCGCTTTGACCAGATATTCATATTCGGCTCCGGTTTCCGGATCAACCGGAATAATCACGCCTCGAGTGGAATCAATTAAGTCAGCCAATTTTTCCGGTAGCTGACCCTTGGCTTGCCAATAAGTGATAATCTGCCACTCAATATTTTGTAAATCCGAGATTCGGAGATCATCTAATTTTCTTAGCCGCTCTTCCTGCGGCGTGCCGAGAATGAAAAATCCGGCGATAATAGCGGCGGCGACAATGGCAATGATTAGATAAGTGAAATAGCGCATGTGAATTTCTAATTGTTCTAATTAACCTAATTATTCTATTTCGACTTTGTGTTTTTTAATATCAGTGAGGTAATAACCAAAAACCGAACTAGCCACAAAGCCGACAGTTAAGACCTTAAGGATAAAACGCAAAGTGAGTTCGCCTTCCAAAAAACTTTTAACCAGGACAACCAAGTCCACGATGATGATAATGGCGGCCACAAAAAGCGTAAAATAAAGCAACCATTTTCTGATTTTTAAATTAAGTTTCTCTGGATTTTTTATATAGTCCTTATTTAGATACCAATTGAGCCAGACATAAATCGGAAAGATGACGAGCAACGTGGCAAGGGCGCCCCGGCCGAAACCGCGAGCGCGATCAAAAACATAGGGGTCATTTAATATGTCTGGCAAAAAGATATTGATATATTGGAAAATTAGAGTGATGAAAGAAATGGCGCTCGCGTAGAGCGTGACAATGCTCAAAAGCTGGATAAAAAAATCTTTGGGGGAGGTTTTGATTTTGACGAGTTGGTTATCCATTACTTTGAATCTAACATAATAATTTGGCAAAAGCAATAAAAAATGGCCTCCAAGTGGGGGCCAAAGTTTTTGTAGGGAGTGGACGGATATGTCAGGCAAGGACGTAGGACCTGACCAACAGTGTTTGATGACGCTGACTACTACTGTCGTCCACTTGCCCTACTTTGTGAAAAAGGAGCCAGGACTAAGATTAGAGCTAAGAAGGGGGGACAAACTCAACTCCGTGTTTCCCAATCCTGGCTTTTTGCTTGTCTCTTAGGCAAGTTGTTGCCTAAGTATAACGACGTAATCTGGACCATCACAAACATCGTGGTGGCTAGATACGAAAACATCCGTGTTTTCATCTTTGATCTCCTATATCAAAAGCTGAGTATATTATAGGCGGTGATTATTATTTTGTCAACTCCAAGTCATGAAGTATATAACATGTAGCATGAAACATTTAATTCATAGAATTTTGCCACGAAGTCGGCGGTGGTAGGCAATGGCAAATCTGTGGGCTTCGTCACGGATTTGGATAAGGGTTTTGGGTTCAATGCCAGCTGGCATTTTGCCGATAAGTTCGTTTTTCTTGCGCTCTGGGCCTTTAGCTAAACCAATGACCGGCATAAATAAGTTAAGTTTGTTTAGAACTGATTTGGCCGCGTTTACCTGTCCCCTACCACCGTCGATTAAAATTAAATCTGGGTGCGGCCAGTTGTTTTTAAAACGGCGAGTTAAAATTTCTTTAATCATAGCAGTGTCATCTTGACCTTGAACCGCTCGAATTTTGAATTTGCGATATTCGTTTTTATCGGGCCGAAAAGTGTTTCCTCCAAAGGCGGATCCTCCTTTGGAGGAAAAAACCACCATTCCACCCACTGCGGCGGTGCCGGAAATTTGAGAGATGTCGTACCCCTCAATACGTTGTTTAGGGTTTAGCCAATAGCCACTAGGGTTTAGGGAATTATTCTCCTTGATGAGGGCGATGTCGTTGATGTGCTTGAGGCCAAAGATTTGGCGGCGGATTTTTTCTGCTTTTTCAAATTCCAGCTTTTCGCTTAGTTGTTTCATCTCTGCCTCAAGGTTGCGAATAACTCTGGATTTTTTGCCGGCTAGAAAAAGTTTGAGGTTATGAATGATTTTTTTATATTCAGTTTCACTTATCGCGTCCACGCAGACACCCGGGCAATTACCAATTTGAAAATCAAAGCAGGGACGGCTGACGCCTACATGATGTGAATCTGCTAATCTATGCAAATGCCGCAAATTGCGAATAGTTCGTTTTTTTAATTCTTCTTCGGAGTGAGTGTTCCATGGGAAAATTTGGCGAATGAGTTTTAATGATTCACGGACATCTCGGGCAGAGAGAAAGGGACCGTAGATTTGGCTGTATTTCCCTTTTTCCCCGGCAATGTCTTTGCCACGAGTTAGAACGAGGCGGGGAAATTTTTCTCCGCCTTTGGCGGAGGTAATCGCAAAATATATGAAACTTCGGTCGTCTTTTTCTAAGACATTGTAGAGCGGCTGATGTTTTTTGATGAGCTCTGATTCTAAAATCAGCGCCTCAAGCGCGGTGTCAGCTTTTTTGAAATCAATTTTTTTGACTTGAGAAATGAGTTTTTCAATTCGGTAGTCGTGGCTTTTCTGAAAATAACTTGAAACGCGGCGCTTTAGATTGCCGGCTTTGCCGATATAGAGAATTTTCCCGTTCGTGTTTTTCATCAAGTAAACGCCGGGAGTGTCGGGAAGTTTTTGGTAGAGAGTGGTTTTAGTCATCGCTCTTTACAATAATAGATAAAATTCGCTATAATGACAAATAGTAAATTTAGTTAACAATAAGGAGAGTTTATGCATCTTGGAGAAATAGAAGTGATCATGGTTCCAATTCATGGATTAATGGCTGTTTACGCTCAATCAGGAGTAAGGGCAACTATCGAAGAGGAATCAGAGGCACTACGAATTTTTGCTGGATCAGGAAAACCAATAGCGCCCCGAGGTGATGCATTGAACGGAGCGTTGAAAGAATTCTGGCGAAATCGCCCTCCGAAACCAGTAAATCAGGATGAGCTTCAGATTTTCTTGCGTGGGAATAGCCCTTCTCACTGACTCAACTATGGCGAGAATCGAAAACCGTTTCAGCAATTACTGAAACGGTTTTTTCATACTCGAAGTAGTATTTATGTATGAGCTTCCGGGCTTTTCATGCAGCAATCCTTAACCATCTTGCCAGATCCGCAGGAACACATTTCATTTTCGATTTCGGCGGCTTTATCTTTACCACAGCAGGCGTAAAACATTTTTCCCGAACCACAGGGACAGGCGTTCATCAGAACGCTCATTTTTTGTTTAACTGTTTCTTGATCCATATTTTTAAATTGTCCCGCCAAGGCGGGATTTGTTCATATATTGTTCGCGACCTTTTTGAGTAAACCGGAGTTCTAATTTAACACGTTTTCTTAATTATAACAAATTCTTTAGCGGAGAACCTTGCGGAGATATTGCCCTGTGAAACTACCGGCTTTGCGGGCAATTTCTTCGGGGGTGCCCACTGCCACGATTTTGCCGCCAGCCACTCCCCCTTCGGGCCCTAAATCAATTACCCAGTCCGCGGTTTTGATGACATCTAAATTATGTTCAATAATTAAAACGGTATTGCCTCTATCAACCAACTTTTCTAAAACCTTAAGCAGATTTTCGACATCGGCAAAATGCAGGCCAGTGGTGGGTTCGTCGAGTAGATAAAGTGTTTTTCTAGTGTCGCGTTTGCCGAGTTCGGCTCCGAGTTTGATTCTTTGGGCTTCGCCACCAGAAAGCGTAGTCGAAGATTGGCCGAGTTCAAGATAACCCAAACCAACTTCTTCTAAAATTTTTAACTTGTCATGCAGATGGGGAATTTCTTCAAAAAACTTGGTGGCTTCCTCGATGGTCATTTTAAGGATATCGTGGATACTTTTGTTTTTATATTCAACTTCTAGTGTCTCCCGATCAAATCTTTTGCCTTTGCAAATGTCGCACTGGACATAAACCGTGGGCAGGAAATGCATTTCGATAGCGATGGTGCCATGGCCTTCGCAGTTTTCACAGCGGCCGCCGGGCCGGTTAAAACTGAAGCGGCCAATTTTGTATCCGCGAAAGCGCGCTTCTTCGGTTGAAGCAAAAAGTTCGCGGATAAAAGTCCAGGCGCCAACATAAGTGGCGGGATTAGAGCGCGGCGTGCGGCCAATGGCGGATTGGTCGATATTAATTAGACGATTCAGATATTCATTGCCCATCACATTTTTACAGCCAAAATCCCGATAATGAGTGCCGCCATAGCGGCCGGAGAGAGCTTTAAAAATTACGTCATACATGAGCGAGCTTTTGCCCGAACCAGAAACACCGGTAATGCAAGTCATCCGGCTAAGCGGAATATCCACATCTAGATTTTGAAGATTGTTGGCAAAGGCACCGCGGATTTTTAAGGCGGGTTTGTCTTTGGAAATCTGGCGCCTTTCTTCCGGAACTTCAATAAATTTTTTGCCGCCGAGGTAGTCCAGAGTTAGTGATTCTTTATTTAAAGAGCGGCTCTTGGGAGATAAAATTTCCGGAATCGGACCTTGAGCAATAATTCGGCCGCCGTGTATGCCCGCGCCTGGGCCAATGTCAACCAGATAGTCGGACTCGCGGATGGTTTCTTCGTCGTGTTCAACCACAATAATGGTGTTACCCAAATCCCTTAATTCGTGGAGAGTTTGGATAAGTTTGGCGTTGTCACGTTGATGTAGGCCGATTGTGGGTTCATCTAGAATATATAAAGTGCCGACTAGTCGTGAGCCAATTTGCGAGGCGAGGCGAATGCGCTGGGACTCGCCGCCAGAGAGCGTGCCGGCTTTTCTGTCTAAAGTGAGATATTCGAGGCCAACGTCAATCATGAACTCCAATCGATTACGGATTTCTTTTAACGGAACTTGGGCGACTTCCAGGAATTTTTTATCTTTAATAGTTTCGAGGGTGCCGATAAAATCATAAGCATCAGCAATGGAAAGATTAGTGACGTTGAAAATATTTTTATTTTTGAGAGTCACGCTTAGGGCTTCTTCTTTGAGACGTTTGCCAAGACACTTGGGACAGGGTTTATCGCTCCAGACGCTTTCGGTGCCTAAGCCGTGGCATTCCTCACAAGCGCCATAAGGACTATTAAACGAGAATAGTCGTGGCTCGATTTCCGGAAAGGAAAAACCATCATTGGGGCAGGCGAATTTTGAAGATAAGTGAGTTTCGGTTTTACCATGGAGAATAGTGACTAGATCGTGGCCGTGTTTTAGAGCTGATTCAACCGCTTCGGCGATGCGCAAGCGATTATCTTTATTTCTTAAATCAAGAGTAGTCGGAATCCGATCAATTACTAATTCGATAGTGTGTTGTTGGTAGCGGCTAAGTTCAATGCGATTTTTTAAGGATTGAAATTTGCCGTCCAAGCGGACTTCGCGAAAACCGGTATTTAGAAAATCGTAGAGAAGTTGGTAGTACTCGCCTTTTCGGCCCCGCACTATAGGGGCGAGAATAATTAACTCTTTATCATTTTTTGATGACTTAGCGATTTCAGTAACGGCATCAACAATTTGTTCGGTGGTTAATTTTTTAATTTCGTGGCCACACTTGGGACAAAAAGGTTTGCCCACGCGCGCAAAAAGAACCCTTAGATAATCGTAGATTTCAGTGATGGTGGCCACAGTTGAGCGAGGATTGCTGGAATGGCTTTTCTGGTCAATTGAAATGGCTGGAGAGAGACCTTCGATTTCATCCACATCGGGCTTGTCTAAGCGGCCCAAAAATTGGCGAGCATAGGCCGAGAGAGATTCGATGTAGCGGCGCTGGCCTTCGGCGAAAATCGTGTCAAAAGCCAAACTGGATTTGCCGGAACCAGAGAGTCCGGTAAAGACAATCATTTTGTCGCGCGGAAGCTCGAGGTTAATGTTCTTAAGATTATGCTCGCGAGCGCCTTTGATAATGATTTTGTCTTTCATAAAAATGTAATGCTAATCTACAAATTTCATCCGAATGCTGCGAATGATTGCGTCCTCCGAAGGAGGATCCTCCTTTGGAGGAAATGTTGCGAATTTATTTGGATTTGACATTTTTAGGGTTGTGGTGTATGCTTTGAGTAGTTAATTAAATTAAGTTTGGAGGAGCTATGAAAGTTTTGGCAGTATTACTGGGACTCGGGATGCTAGTATTCGGAATTTTGGTAATGGCCTTCGGTAAGCCCGAAGAAGGTCTATGTGGCTTTTTCTTTATCTGCGGAGCCATTATTTATTTTCGCGAGCTCTCGGTTATGAGATCAATATAAGAATTCACCGCGAAAATTCTATGGATCCAGTGATGAATTTCACTGGGTCTTTTTTTATTTTTGTTAATACGCGAAATAGGCCCGGGGTTGGGGTCTATCCCCCGTAGGAAATGAAGAGAAAATCCGGTATTTTCTCTTCTGAAATAAACTTTGTTTTAAATTAAGTTTATTTTGACAAAAAGAAGTCGAGGTTATTAGTCGCAGAAAATACCCGATTTCCTACGGGGTAGAGGGTGTATCAAATGAAGTTTAGAGTGAAAAACGAAAAGTGTAAAGTAGATAACGTAATACTAATCTACGAATGGCGTGCGAATGATACGAATAATTTAGCGATTGATTGAATTATTGTAATGTTCTAGTTGCTATAAATACTAAAGCGGATTACTTAACTTTTCTGTTTAACTCCTTAATTTCGTCTCTTAGGATGGCGGCGAGTTCGAAGTCGAGGTGTTTGGCGGCTTCGCGCATTTCAATTTCTTTATTCTTGATTAGTTTTTCAATCGCGGTTTTGGATTTTCTGATGGGTCGAAGCTCAAGTTTTAAGAGTTCTTGAACATCTGGCAAGATATCTTTAATAGCTTTAATAATGGTTTTGGGAGTAATGCCATGTTTTTGGTTGTATTCCAATTGGACCTTGCGGCGGCGTTCGGTCTCCCCTACCGCCCGCTTGATGGAACCGGTGATAGTATCGGCATAGATTAAAACTTCGCCTTGGGCGTTACGGGCGGCGCGGCCAATGGTTTGAATGAGCGAGGTCTCACTTCTTAAAAATCCTTCTTTGTCAGCGTCTAAAATGGCCACCAGCGATACTTCCGGCAAATCAAGACCCTCCCTTAATAAATTCACGCCAACTAGAACATCGTAGTCCCCTTTTCGAAGCGAAGTTAAGATTCTAATTCTATCTAAAGTTTTGACGTCGCTGTGGAGGTAAGCAACCTTCATATTAGGTTTTAGGTGATAGGTTTTAGGTATTAGAGATGATGGGGTTGGGTTTTGATTTTGTAAATAATCGGTAAGATCCTCGGCCATTTTTTTGGTGAGCGTGGTGACTAAGACCCTTTGTTTTAAATTCACGCGTTTTTGGATTTCCGGAATCAAATCCTGAACTTGACCGCGAACCGGACGCAAAGTGATTTTTGGGTCAACTAGGCCGGTGGGACGAATAATTTGTTCCACGATTTGCTGGCTTTTTTTACGTTCGAATTCAGCTGGCGTGGCCGAAGTATAAATTACTTGACCAATCCGTTTTTCAAATTCATGAAACTGCAAAGGGCGGTTGTCGGCGGCCGAGGGTAGACGAAAGCCATATTCGATTAATGTTCGCTTGCGAGAGGCATCGCCGGCATACATGCCGTTTAACTGGGGTACAGTGACGTGGGATTCATCAATGACGGTTAAGAATTCTGGAAGTCCGCCTTCGCGCCGGCGCTTCGGCGGGACAAAGTAATCCAGCAAGGTTTCGGGTGGAGCGCCGGCAGGGCGGCCACTTAAATGACGGGAATAATTTTCAATACCGTGGCAGTAGCCAACCTCTTGCATCATGGCCAAATCAAATTTGGTGCGGCGTTCCAAACGCTCGGCCTCCAGATATTTGCCGGTTTTCTCAAAATGTTTGAGTTGCGCTTTTAGTTCCTCTCGAATGGCTTTGACAGCGCGATCCCGGTCTTCTTTAGGAGTGATAAAGTGTTTGGCTGGAGCAAAAACAACTTCGGGAATTTCCGGTGTCTGGCCGGGCATAAATCCTTGGACTGGATCGATTTCGTAAATCGATTCGATAGTTTCGTTTTTGACCTCAAAGTTGTAAACAACTTCTTTATCCATGGGCATAATTTCCCAATGATCGCCGCGCAGGCGAAAAGTGCCGCGTTTTAAATCGGCGGTGGTGCGATTAAATTGGAGTTCAATCAGTTTTTTGGCGAAATTCTTGCGGTCGATTTTCTGGCCTTTTTTGAGGCGAAAAATATTTTCTTCATAAACCTCCGGCGCGCCTAAGCCATAGATACAGGAGACTGAAGCCACCACAATCACATCTGGGCGGGTTAAAAGCGCAGTGGTGGCGGCATGGCGAAGTTTATCGATCTCATCGTTAATCATTGCTTCTTTATCGATGTAGGTGTCAGTGGTGGGCAAATACGCCTCGGGCTGGTAATAGTCGTAGTAAGAGACAAAATAGTTGACTGAATTGTTGGGGAAAAGTTCACGAAACTCATTACAGAGTTGGGCGGCCAGGGTTTTGTTGTGAGCGATGACTAGCGTGGGTTTTTGAACTTTCTCGATGACGTTGGCAATCGTAAAAGTTTTGCCACTACCAGTGACACCTAAAAGAGTTTGATGCGAATAATTTTTCTCCAAGCCAGAAACTAATTTTTTGATAGCGTCGGGTTGGTCGCCAGCGGGTTTGAATTTTGAGTGGATTTTGAACATTTTTAAAAGCGTAATACTAATATACAAATATGTGTGTCCTCCGAAGGAGGATCCTCTCTTGGAGAAAATGATACAAATAATGTAATCAACTAGAAGCGGATAAACGCGGATTGAAAATTGCCCTTGACTTTTTAGATTTATCTATTATAATATATTACAGAAACTACTACAACAATTTTTTGCGGAGGAGAAAATGTACTGTGTTCCATCAAAATTAAAAGGATGTCCCGCCCTTGTTCTGTTTCAAATGACACCCATTAAAATCCGATTTAACGGGAGAGGATCATCTGAGATAACTGATGTTGCGCGGATGATAATCGAGAAGGGCGAAATCGTAAAGCTCAATGGGGAATTGGTCGCAGCCCCTGTTGGAAAACATATCCAAACTTTCTACGGAATCGAGGAACCGGGAAGTTCGGGGAAAGAAACCGACGAATCCTCTAATCTGTACCTTCCCGATTCAGTGATTTCCATTGAGAATCCTAGCCTTCTTTTTGTGTAGGCCAAGCGATCCAACCATAAGCGGCGAACAATAAGGTTCGCCGCTTTTTTATTTTAAGGATTAATCTTTATCGGCTGATCGCCAACGTTTTTGGTTGAGAGAAGTTCGATAACAAATTTAAGGGTGGCATTCGCTGGAATTGGGCCGGCGCCAGTTTCGCCATACGCTAATTCCGGTGGAATAACTAATTCTCTTTTGCCACCGACTTTCATGCCTAAAAGCCCGATGTCCCAACCGCGAATCACTCCACCAGTGCCAACCATAAAGTCAAAGGGTTCGCCGCGCTTGTATGAGTTATCAAATTCAGTGCCGTCTTCAAAGGTGCCAATATAATTTACCGAGACCGTAT